>JAABUS010001393.1_pt1 | contig 53082 bp, 62 predicted proteins | sample 5560161 | NCBI WGS metagenome assembly JAABUS01 (sample SAMN10711885, study PRJNA513376) | rock metagenome | isolation source: Antarctica rocks | place: Antarctica: Victoria Land, Trio Nunatak nord | collected 2016-01-04 | reverse complement strand
TGTGGTGGGGGTTGGAGGACGTTTCGTGATCCGGGCGAAGAAGGCGAGGTCGGCTTTTAGGGGGGGCCAGGGGAGGGTGCCGCGGAGACCGATGCCGAGGGTGGGGGTGGTTGCTACGATGAGGGTGAGGGGAGGGAGGGGCGGCATTGATGCTGGGAGTGTTGGGGGGGTCATGATTGTGCGAGGGGAAAACGGAGAGATATGTAACGTCACGGATTTGGGAAGTGGTCTTTGTCATATTTCTTGTGGGTATATCTCGATTGGTTTGAGAAATAGTAAGCTTCGTCCCCGTTCAATGGGCGCTAAAGCTTCAGAGACACTACCTCGACTACTCATCATCCGTGTAAACCCTTTGACCTAGACAACGACCCCATCGCTATGCATCAGACCGGAAGTTGCTTATAATTGTGGTGGTCTCCCTTTCTCACCCTGCCTGCTCTCCTGAGTCAATCTCTTTAAGCGCGCCGCGACATCGATGGCATATTCCTCTGCCTTCTTCTCTGCTTCGCTTGCTCCTATAGTATTGAGCTTCCCAAACAGCCATGCTTCTTTCAGAATCCGCGTCAGGGAGAGCACGTCTTCTGCGGCTCTGATCTGCTCGTAGTGTTAATTTCCTCTCTCCAAGAGCTCGAAAGCACACTCGACTTTAGGATATTCGTGGCCAATTCAATAGAGGCTGCATTGTGAGGATGCCCGCGCTTAAAATACGTAGGAATAAAATATTGACATACCAAGGCGGCTGTCTCAACTTCCATCTGGAACGCTGCCACAGCGGTAGCATTGCGGTCCTCGGCTTCGATCTGAGATGCCACAATCAGCCGGGATTTGTGCTGTTCGTGTGTAGAACATGACTCTATGGTTGCCAGAATGCTCTCATGGAGGCCATAGTTACGATTCCTCGCCTGGTTATCGAGGGTGATACATAAGGAAAACTTGAACAGGGCAAGAAGATTTTTTATGCAGCTCAGTGTAGAAATTGAGGGATATAGCACTTACCGGGGCATGGCCAAGGATATTCTCAAAGCGTCTGACGAGTTGCGAGACGTCGGCGAGTGCTCTATCTATGCACTAATCAGAGCCTAGGACGTACTGTGCAATTATGAATGGTGACAAACTAAGTAAAGCGCCGGAGGTCCGTTGATTGGCCTCCATGGTCTAGAATACCAATGACTTCAAGGAATCACTACGAGCAAAGAAGCTCGAGATAATGGTGCTATGTATGCTTGTAGGAAGAGAATTGACAACACGCCCTTGCGCCAAAGGAAGTTAGCATCACATAAATTGATGGAATATCATTGTGTTGGAATCCAGTCAATCCCAGTGAGAGGTAGACGACCGGACGTCTACGGTCGACCCGAGAGTCTTCGGATGCTTCTCAATCAGTAATAAACGGCCTTGCATGATTGTGCGATTCAGACCAGTAGCTGCTATTCACAAAGTTTATATCGACGATATGTTGACAACAGCTGTGTCTTTACCAATGAGCACCCAGTAATCGCACTCCTATTGGATAAAGGATGAGCAGCCGCGCTTGTAAAGAGCAAGTGAGCATTCGTCGAATCAAGTGACCAAAAATAGTCCGAGAACGATAGCATCGCCCGCGCCTTGAAGAAACAAAGGCCGTAACCACCGGGAGTGTGGTCATGTCCGGGTCTGGGCAGTCATGTCCATCTGATACCCTTTGCCCGCTACCAGGGTCATGCTGAAACAGCACTGTCAGCACTGCCTTCCTGCTGTTGCGGCTCATATCTCGTCCTTCTCCGCCGCACTCTCCTTTGTTGCACCAGTCATGGATCCTTGAGCAGAACAATGTGTTTGAAAGGCTTGGACGACCTCCGTTCAGCCGCATTTATCATAGTCCACCCTGGCGCAACGCCTGAAGCTATCGTGGCTTCTTGGATTGTAATATTCCAACCGTACCTACTCAGGTCTCGTGCTTACTTGCTCTGGTGATGAAGACTCATGTACTTGCTTTATCGCTCCTGATCGTATGATTTACGTCTTAGGCATCAGCTAACATGAAGCCCGTTAGACCCCTACGTCTCAATTTTTCTATTCCTTCTCCCTCGCCTACAATGTCTCGATCGAACGCTTCCTTCCATCCTATATCCCAGACCACCGACGACGACGATGACGACGGCGACGAAGAAGAGGAAGGGGTGCTTGCGCTCTCCCAAGCAAGCCTGACTACCCCCAGCTCTCCGGCTGCACTTCGCCGACTCCATTCTGCAAGAACGTCCGAGCTCAATTTGCGAAGCCGCCTGCCTTCGCAATTGACAATGGACGAGCGCTCCGGGCTTCTCGCATTTTCCGACGGCAGGGCGAAGACATACATGAGCGCACCCAACACTGCTCGTCCACGAATCTCTAGGCGACCATCCGTGAGTAGCATCCGGATGCCGAAGCATCATAGCAGAGCAAGCTCATGGGGTGTACGGTTGGCCAGCGCCTTGGGCTCGTCCGGTCTTGCGGATTCGAAGGCATCCCTGTTTGTGGACGAGCGCGTGTGGTATGACCAGTTCACATCAACGGATTGGGTACATGACAGCATTGCCGATGCATTCCGAGTACGGGACTTGAGGTCACGCAAAGATATCCGTGGCCGACTATATGCGTGGTTTGATGGAGCACAGGGTTGGATACTTGTGGCTATGATTGGCTGCATCACAGCATGCATTGCATATTTTGTTACTGTAACAGAGACAAAGATCTTCGATCTCAAGGAAGGTTACTGTAGAAATGGCTGGTACTTCGACAAGAGGAAATGCTGCTACGGAGAGGAAGAGTGCCCAGCCTGGAAAACATGGGGCGTAGCAATGAAGTCGATCGGCATGGAAGAGAAGTGGATAGACTTCATTGCCTACGTCTTTTTCGTGGTACTATTGTCTGTGATGGCTTGCTTCCTCACACTACTCACCAGAACCGAGATCCCGTCGACTTTCTCCATGACAACGCTGGACGAGAACCTTGGGGCTGACACAAAGCGCAAGGAAAATGGGGAAGCGTACGGCACAAAAGGCTCTCTAAGCCCTATGGAGGCACCTCGTGAACCAGCGAAGCCGTCGACCACGGTGTACTACCCAGCTGCCGGGAGTGGAGTAGCTGAGGTAAAAGTCATACTCAGTGGTTTCGTCGTTCATGGATACCTTGGTGTCAAGACGCTCGTGGTGAAAACGGTGGCACTGATTTTCAGTGTATCATCAGGGCTGAGTCTGGGGAAAGAAGGTCCTTACGTGCACATCGCCACCTGTGTGGGCAATATAGCCTGCCGTGTGTTTTCGAAGTACAACCACAACGATGGAAAGAGACGTGAGATGCTCAGTGCAGCCGCAGCCTGTGGTGTTGGCGTGGCCTTCGGTGCTCCCATAGGTGGCGTACTATTCAGTCTCGAAGAAGTCAGCTATTATTTTCCGGCAAAGACTCTTTTCCGAACTTTCTGTTGCTGTATTGTTGCTGCTCTGTCAGTCAAGTTCCTAGATCCCTATGGGACTGGCAAGATTGTCATCTTCGAAGTTCGGTACGTCACCGACTGGAAGAGCTTTGAGATCTTTGCTTTCATCTTGCTTGGAGTACTCGGTGGTGCTTTGGGCGCTCTCTTCATCAAAGCTTCGGGTATATGGGCACGCACCTTCCGACGAATACCGACTATCAAGAAGTGGCCCGTTCTTGAGGTGGCTTTGGTAGCCTTGATCACTGGTCTTACGAGCTACTGGAACCGTTATACTAAGCTGGCGGTTACTGAACTTCTTTTCGAAATTGCCGCCCCTTGCAGACTCTCTGACAAATCCGGCTTGTGTCCACAGGACGGAAACGAGATCATGGTCATCGTGCGCTATCTTTGTGTAGCCTTCGTGGTCAAGGCGTTTCTCACCATCATCACCTTTGGCATCAAACTTCCCGCTGGCATTTACGTTCCGTCTATGGTGGTTGGAGGTTTACTAGGTCGGATTGTTGGCCATCTCGTCCAGTACCTCACTTTCAGATTTCCAGATGCCGCGATCTTCGCTAGCTGCCCGGCTGATGGAGGCCTCGAAAGTTGCGTGACACCTGGAGTCTACGCGCTAGTTGCCGCCGGTGCTACTATGTGCGGTGTGACTCGACTGTCAGTAACACTTGCTGTCATCCTGTTCGAACTTACAGGAAGCCTGGACCATGTGTTACCATTCTCCCTCTCGGTGTTGGTTGCAAAGTGGACGGCAGATGCTATCGAGCCGTTAAGCATATATGTAAGTAGCATCCGATGACGTCGTATAACTTTTCTGACGTTGTTTGTAGGACCTGCTGACAGATATGAACTCATATCCACTGCTGGACAACAAGATTAGGCCAATCTTCACAGCCGATCTGGGCGACATCACCCGAAGAGTACGGCCTCACCGTATCATTGACATCTCAAATTCGCCTCTTGTGCCAGCACAAGACCTACGTGGAAAGCTCGAACGTCTCCACAACGCCGGCGAGGTGGACGGCGGCCTTCCAATTTGTCGAAACGGAGTCCTTGTTGGTCTGATTCCGGCGCCCGATCTGGAATTTGCATTGGACAAACTAAATGACGAAGAGCATTCTCTTTGTCTCATGGCCACTAATATCTCGTGGCACGGCGCTGAAGAAGACGAGGGGAGGGAGCACGAGCCTACAGATTTCACACCATACATTGACCCAGCACCAGTCGCTTTAGATGCTAATTCTCCCATGGATCTTGTCTTCCAGTGCTTCGTGAAGCTGGGTCTGAGATACATTTGCGTTCTTCGGGATGGGAGGTATGCGGGTATGGTGCACAAGAAGGCGTTTGTAAAGTACATCAAAGAGCTCGAAGAGGCTGGGGGATCTTGATGGCCTTTTCTGATGACGGGTCATGGTAGATCGTCATTCTTGGCAGGAAACTTTTGAATTATTGCGTTGCATAGCGTGGGCATATAACACTCTATCCGGGTGCTTGGAAGGTCAACGGCGTACTCTAAAGGGACACAAGAAGGCGGCATTTGGGCGGCGGCATCGGCGTACATACTTGAGTGCTTGTAGCATAAAGTACATATTCTTTTGGCGACTCTTTCATATCCATTACTCATATTTGAAGATCTACAGTGCCCTCGATTACGTGTTTCCACGTATGGTTCAGTTCGTTCAATTGACTTCAGATCCATATCATCTCTCGTTCTCAGCCCTCAACTCTTTCATCAACCCCCCAACATCCCGCCGCTGCTCCTCCCTCTCCAACGCGCCTTTAATCACGCCATGCAGCTCCCCCACCTTCCTCACCGCCGTATCCACACACCCGAGCAGCACCAGCGCATCCGTCGGCACCCCGCCCTGCTTCGAAAGCGCACACACCTCGCCACTCCTATTCGCCGCGACCACAATCTCCCCCTCGCTGCACTGCTCCTCCCTCATCGTCGCATCAACCACCAACTTCTCCCCACCCTCGAAAACCGCAAAGGTGACGCACAGCGGCCAATGCAGCAGCGCCAGCGGCACGGGCTCCCTCTCCTTCGGCGTATAGACCGTCAGCTCCCCGCCCTTGACCTCGGTGTCCGGGATGCGGAAATGCGCGAGCGAGCAGATCACCGCGATGCAGGCTGCGGACAGCAGGGAGCCGTCGTGGGAGAGGATGTGCGCGGTGGTGGAGAGGGACCAGACGGAGTGGCCGGCGACGAGGCAGAGGGATTCGGTGCTAAGGGCGGAGGAGCGGCGGAGGGAGAGCTCGAGGAGGCGGGAGAGGTGGGTGGAGGGGTCTGTGGATCTGGGGCGTGAGCGGGTTCAGTATCGTGGTGGGTTGGGGGGTTTTGAATGGATAGGGGGCGATGAGGGGAGAGGGGAGGGGGGGACAGGTACCGGCCTGGTTCGTAGCTGGGGGTTGCCATGGGGGAGAGCTCGGTGATTATGGTGAAGATGCCGTCGAATTTGCGGTCGGGGAAGGGGGCGGTGATGGAGGCGGTGGTGCGGGCGAGGACTCTGGCGTCGGTCAATGAGTAAATGGCTTGGGTTTTGGGTTGGGTGTAGGAGTGAGTTCTACCTCGTCTTGCCCAGAGTCACGTCTGCGACTCCGTGGTCTTCGCCGAAGGTGATTTCGATGTCGCGGAAGGCATCGAGAGCACGGCCATCGAGACGGATATCCTCTTTGAGAGCTTCGAGGATGAAAGCGCGCTCGTTGAGCGATGGCTCCGCTTCTCGAGGCATGATTGCGCGCTGAGAAAGAGCTCCTGAACCAGTGACTTTCTCCAGAACATGCTTTTCTTGGCACTCATGGCTCGCTCGACTAAGATAGTGCTGCGGATGATCGACGCAGGGGGCCCTCCGCAATCGCGTCTTTGTTCGTTCAAATTCAATGCTCATTCCAAGTTCATCTGTCACTGCTGTTGCGTTTGATCATCAGCCATCATGACGACTGGTAAGGAGTAGATTAACGCTACCGCAATCTCGCATAAAGCTGACTATGGTGCAGCTCATAGACCTACATTTGATCCCGTAAGAGCCTTTGAAACTGAGCCATGAGCGGGGCTGACCACTGCAGGCAAAAGGAAAGGAGGCCCAGCGAGGGCCTGCTTACCATCAGCGACTGCTACCAGCACACAAGCATCTCAAGACTCGGTTCGTCCTCAGTGCCCAACGAGCCCTCTATGGGTCTAGCATTGACAGCCAGCCAGACAGCCAGGGCAGGGCGGCGCCGCGGAGACTCAGCCCCGCGACCTTCGAGCGCAACTACTGGAGGCCGAAGCTGTACACTTCTCCAAGAAAACTGGCGACCTCGCAGGCACACAGGCTCCTGCCGCAGAGTCTACAATATCAAGCAAGCGGCAATTAGAGGCTGGTCCAGGACAGGAGGATAATGGGGAGGAAGATATTGAAGCCAAGCGACGGCGTGTACTTGCAGAGACGAGAAACATTGATGCAGATTCTGATGGCTCGGGGAGTGAGAGTAGTGAGGAAGACAGGTCTGTATATCTAATGCATGCCGATGGTTGGGGCATTGGGCTTAAAATTCTTAGTGACGATGAAGAAGACGAGACCGCAGAGCTACTTCGGGAGTTGGAGAAGATCAAGCGCGAAAGGGCTGAGCAACGAGAACAGGAGGTGAGCACGCCAACTGGAGAACGTAGGCCGGGCTTCAGCTTGCTGACGTGAAGTTCTAGGAGCGAGAGAAGGCAGAAGCGGAGAAAGACCAACGAGAACATGACATAGCCCTTGGGAATCCACTGCTCAATCCCAGCCAAGACACCGACAAAAAGCGAAGGTATGCCCTACTCGTGATTCACTGAACATCGTGCTTACCATTGGGTAGATGGGATGACGACGTCGTATTCCGCAATCAAGCCCGAGGCACCGAGAATAAAGGCAAGAAAGAATTTGTCAATGTACGCCTTTACCACTCTCGATCGGGTTCGAGGACGTTGCTTATGCGTTCCCTAGGATCTACTTCGCTCAGACTTCCATAAACGGTTCATGGTGCGTAACATTCGAAATGGGAGTACTTTATCATAGCGAGTTTTGCTGATACGTTACAGAGCAAATATGTTCGATGAAATGTCGTGACACTTCGCTATGCCAACATCCAAGTACAAAGCTCGGAGCTGGAAGTGCGGGAGTACGACTGTGTAAGACACAGCCAAGTCCACGAAATGCAGGCTATTGGGGATTGACCTTGCATCCGCCAAACTCTGTGCGAACTATGAGAGATGGAAATGCTCGTTACGTACACATTCGACTTCGTGCTCGGCTGCAACATCTTCTCTCTGCCCGAATCCGCTGTAAATTTACCCATCATTGTTTTCAAAATCAACACGAAAAAGGATGCCGGTCGATAGGAAATCAGGTACAATGGTGGACGTCAGCTGCGCCCCGTGGGTGGAAGGACCGATCCTTGCTCTGGATGCGACGTTCCGAGGAAGACGGATTACACAACTAGTCCCCTGCGAGACTTGGATGAAGACATTTCAGCTCGGGCAAAGCCATGGTATTGCATGACTCTCTGACCTTGCATTATCTGTACTTCAAAGCGGGGTCCTCGGAGGCGACGCGACATCGCGATGGCGGGGGCAACTTTCAGTTGAAGTAGTACAGGGCCGGTGGTGGACAGAAGGCACTAACATGAGAGTTCCTGATAATGAAAGCGCCAATGGGATGGCAAGTACGGGCCAGGTCGCTCTTATCTTTTCCATGATCGGTGCAACACGTGGAGCTCTTTCCATCCCAGTACTTTGCCATCCCATCTTCCATCCTCCAATCCCACCTTTACCCACCTCAAATCGTCCATCATTACTGCAAACATCTCTCTTCTCAACTCACCTTCCTCAAATTCAAGTCCACAACAACACTCAATCTGTGCATTCACAATGTCTGGCTACGGTGATGACACTACTGTATGCTACACTCTCACTGTCCTCAACGAACCTCAACGAGGCCTCCCCACCAAGCTAACAAATCCGACAGGGTTCTGGCGGCCATGGAAATGACAGAACCTCTGGAGGCTACAGCGTGCGTCGTGGCCACAAAACCCAATTTACTTTCAAGGACTCACCTCCTCCATAGGGCGGCCAGGGCTCTAGAATTGGCGATGACACTTCATTCGGTGTAGGTTCACCTAGACTTTCAGTCAGAGCTCACAGCTAAACCGCGTAGCGCTCCAGCAATATTGGAGGCGGCCACAGTGGCTCGGACAATCATGGCGTGAGCTCTCAGATGGCCCAGGGTTTGCAGGTGCAGAATTGATCCTGCATATAGTCAGCTGGTCAAGGCGGTCTGGGCTCTGACAATTACGGCGTGAGTAGTACTTCGTTGTTCTCGAAAAGATTGATCGACGTACTAAACGATGCCCAGTCCAGCGGCACCGGAAGTGGCTTGGAGCGCCAGGGCGACGACTACGACTCCAGTACCCGCTCCGCTGGCAGTCGTTTTGGTGGGGCCGCAACCAGTGGCACTGGCTTTGGCAACAAGAGCAACATTGGTATGGGCAACGAGACCAGCCTACCATCCGACTATGGTAAGTAGATTTCTGAGTATCTCTTACCGCTCTCTGAGCGTTTCGAAATGCTTGAAACAGGTGTCAGCAGCATCCGTTCCCAGAGCACCTTTGCTCATTGCATTAATTGAAAGAGGAATGCTGACTCCGAAACCTACCCAGGCACCGACAACCGCCAGGGCAGCCAATTAGGCGGCAATTCGGACCCCTATTCTGGAAGCAGCGAAGTCAGGTCCGGATATAGTGGTGGCGCGGGTTTCGGCAACAAGAGCTCAAGCCACGAGCCCAGCAGTGGGAGCGGCTACGGAGGCAATTCAGACATGTCTCGCAGCTCGGACCCATATAGTGGGAGAAATGAGTATGACTCGGGATCCACTGGTGGTGTCGGCTATGGGAACAAGAGCTCGCGCAGCGATGATAGTTCTTCCGGAGGTGGTAAGTCAGACCCCTCTCCATTACCCCTGAGTTCCTTACTGAGGCTCCTGTTTGAAGATTCCAAAGCCGGGAAATTCATGGAGAAGATGGGTGGCATGATGGGAAACCAGAAAATGGAGCAGAAAGGCATGGAGAAGCGTGATCAAGCCGGGCATGGTGAAGGCCAGTCGAGCGATTATTGACTGCTGTGCGGTGGATAACTCCTTTCCGTGGAAGAGTTAGTACTGACACCGGCGGCGCGATACTTGGCAAAGAACTTTTATTCTTAGTCCGGCATAGGCACTAAGCAAACAGCAATTGGTATTCTTACAAGGCAAGCCAAGTTCATCCACTCCTGTTTGAAACGTTTTCCCATATCCAATTTTCACGTTCCCCCGTATATAAGATCTCTCTTTTCCCCAACTCATACATATTCATCCCCCTTCATCCACCCCAACTGCTTCCACATATTCAACTTATCCCACTCCTTCGTCCACCCCTTGATCTTCCCGCCCTCACACTCAAAGATCGCCGCAGCGCTCCACTTCGCCTTCTTCCCACTCGGTTCGATCCCATTGTGCGCTTCGCCGCAATGGCTCCCTTCGGCCGAGTACCGCAGAAGCACCATGACGTCTTTCGCGAAGACGTAGTCGTAGGACACGATATGCAGGTCAGCGATGGAGGACATGACGTGCGCATGCGAGTCCGCGTAGTCGAGGGGCGTGTGGCATGTTGGGAAGGTGGTTGGGGCGGTGAAGGTGCTGTTGGGGGTGCAGAGCTGGGGGGTTCTGTCGTCAGCGGAGCGAGAGGAGGCGGGAGGGGAGTCGGGATGTACGTGAGCGACGGATGAGCGGCCTTTGTTTTCCTTGGGGGAGTAGGCTATGGCCATGTATTCTTTTACCACGGCGATGTTTTTCTGGGGCGGGATTAGTACAGTAGGGTTTTGGAGGATGAGGAGTGGGGTGAGAGCGAAGGACCTCTTCTTGTTCATTCTGGGGAGTTGATAGTTTGACGGGGATGTTGGAGGCGGCCATTGCTGGAGCTGGAGGGTCCGAGGTCAAGGGGGGTTTATGAATTCTGGCTTTATACAAGGAGCTGCAGCAACGTGTGCAGGAGAATAAAGTACATCGTGATGGATGGGAAGAGAGCGACGAGTGTGGTGCTGCACTACGTCATGCCTAATGTTCCTCGGAGACTAGATCGAGTATCTCCGGGCCCCTCGGCCCATTGGACAAACCTCACTTATTATAGGAGATCAGCACCCATTCGAAAGCTGCGCTCCTTAATGTGGTTTCCCACAATAGCATGCCCATCTGCATTGAATGCCGCTATCCTGTCTCTCAGCTCTACCATGTCCTGCACAGCAGCAACAAGACCAAGAAGCCTCCTTCCACAGCTGCTCCATCTCAGGGACCAACGCCCGCTATACCGTCCGCGACAACAAAGCCACGAAGTTATGGATTGGCCCGAGCAACTACTGGAGGGGTGGGAGACGTACGGTTGACGCAGTGCCCACGCTGCAAGCGCTTTGCAGACAAGTATGTGGAGCACGACTTTGTTGTGCTCTTTATCGATCTGGTGCTCGTGAAACCACAGGTAGGCCGTTCTCGATGTGATACATGTGATTTCTAGCTCAGAGCTGACAGAAAAATGCCAGGTCTACCGACACCTGCTCTTCAACCGCCTTGCCCGCGATGACGACGAGCTAGACGTACATCCCCTTCTCCAGCTCCCCAAAAATCGTACTGATACCGCCCCCAAGCCCTCCATCCTCCGTCTCGGTACCCTCCTCCTTCTCTTCGACGTCTACCTGACCTGGACACACATCGAAAGCCTCCCCGCCACGCTCACCACCTCATCCCCCATCCCCCACCTCCCCATCCTCCTCCAATATATCTTCTACCTCCTCTTCTGCGCCCTCACAACCCTCGCCCAACACTTCACCATCCGCTGGCTCGCAAACCAACTCGGCCTCGGCGTCGTCCAACATCAGCAGCCGCCCACCTCTGACACCGCAGCACCAGAGACGACACCCCGCGCCACAGCCAACGGCATCACGACCGCGCTGATCGTGAGCTCATGCATGAAGCTCTTCCCGATCCTGATGGTGGTGTGGAAGTACGACGATGCAGATAACGAGAGCGATGGGTGGAATGTAGGGAGGAGTGTGGGCAGGGGCGTGGAGTGGGCGGTCGCGGTGCAGAATCTGGAGGCTGTGAGGATCCTGCTCGGGTCGGGGTATCTGAGCGCGGCGGGGCTGGTCGCTGCGGGCGCGGCGGCGAGGTGGGTTGTTGCGGTGGTGGTGCTGGGGGTTGTGGGGTTGGGGTCGGGGTTGAGTGCTGGTTGATAGGTGGGCAGGATGGTACTGCCTTGGTTGGGAAAGCTTAGGAGACATACGATGAGGCCTACGAGCACTGGGCAGGAGGAATGCAACAGGAGGAATGCCTGGATCACGGCGATTTGGGGCAGCATCGCGGATTGGGATAGCCTCTGGTGGTGCCATGCTAATAACGGGTTCGATCTCACGCCACGGGGGCCCGTAGAACGGATATCATTTCTGACCGACCTTTCAGGGTAATCCAAGAACCAATTAATTGGCCGACTTGATTGGATCCAGAGTGGTCGAGCAGATGACTTGAGACCATGTGCGGGATCAGCCATCCAACGAAGAGCTCAATGACACGGACCGCCCGTTACACCGGTCTTCGATAACAATCTCGCCCGTTGAGATCTGCCCGACGTCGACGCTCGAGTCCTCCGTGGGTGGGATGGAAGCCTGAAGCGTACAGATGTACTCCTGGTGTACAAGTGGCAAGCCCTTCACAAAGAGCCACTACAGCAGCACAGATAGAATAGAATGACTTTGCCGGTTAGACATTCAGAGACTGTGAGGACTTGATAGCGGACATGAGCGGGGCCAATGTCCGGCAGTAGATGAATAAATTGGGAGAGAAAACAATTGCATATTCGAGAGCAGCTAGGATTGAACACACGGCCTCCGCCTTGTATAGGCCACGGTTTCATTCATCCGAAGTAGCCACCGCACGTAAGGGAAAAACATGATGTAGCAGGATTAATCTGATGTACTGGAGTCATCCCGGCCCGAAACGTCCGATCCGTAGAAACGCAGTGTGAAGCAAGTGGTGTGCTTCAACAAGAAAGGAAACCCCCCTGACAATGAAGCGCTTGATTGTCAAGTTCCCTAGGCGCCGTCACGGCTTTTGCGGTAGCTTGCCTGTGGATAGTGAGGAGTCAGCGTAAGCACTTCCTTGACAGGTGAAGAAAGGTGGACAGGCATAGTAGCCGCCGTAGAGGCTATCAAAATGTAGAGATTACGAATTGCTTACCTCTTGCTCGACCTGGAGCCCGTCCACCACCGGCGCAAGCTCGCTCAGAATCTCGTAAGCCTTCTTATGGAACTCCAATTGCGCAGCGATCAAATCTGCCAGGTTACGCAACGGCTCCGGCGTGTCCAGGACCTACACACCACCATAGAATCAGCCCCCTTTTCCCCTCCCCATCCCCCCACAAGAACCCGTGAGAAAGAAGACTCACATTCTGCATCACCCCCACCGCCTCCTCCGTCTGCGTCACGAACTCATCCTCCTTCTGCTCCACCTCCCTCCTCATCTCCTCACTCACCATCTCCAAATCCGGATTCATGCCCCTCCCGCCCCCCTTCTTCCCCTTACTCGCATCCAGACTCAACCTCGCATTCTCAACCCCCTTCCTTGCCCGCGTCGCAAACATCAGGTTCGTATTCAGCGTCGTGCTCCACCCCGCCAAAAACCGGGACTGGATCTGCGCGTCCTGCGCCAGGCGCGCCTCTCCGACCTTCTCTTCGGCCAAGGCATATTTCTCGAGTGCGGTGGCGAGGGGGTCCTCGGACGAGGAGGAGGAGGTCTGCGTCAGGAGCTGGGAGCCGGCGAGGGAGGCGCGCGCGATGGCGTGGCTGAAGGTCTTGGGCTGGGGGTTGGCGGCGGGGGGCGCGGTGAAGGCGGTTTGCACGTCGGCGGGGGAGGAGGCGGAGGAGAGGAGGTGGACTTTCTCGGCGATGGTGCGGCCGAGGTCGTTGAAGGATTCGCGGATGTTGGGCGGGTAGTCGTAGGCTTCGTTGGAGTATTGGGAGCTGGGGGAGAGGAGTCAGTTGAGATTGGGGGGGTGAGAGGGAGCGGTGGGGAGGGGGGATGTGTACGTGACTTGGAGGAGCTTCTGGTGGACTTGTTTGAGGGCGTCGACGCGCTTCTCGAGGGCGATGTAGTCCGGGGGAAGTTCTGTCTGTGGATGGTCAGCGACGGTTTGATGGTCAGTGGATGGGGGCCTGCGCACCTTGTCGTCGACCTGACCGAATTGCTCTTTGAGATATTGCTGTGTTCGGCCTGCGAAAGGGCCGATAGAGCCCCTACCGAAGAAGCACAGGTCAATAGGGTAGCTCGAAGGTACGCAAGTACTCGGCCAACGTACGTGATGTTCTTGCCAAAAGCTTGGAACTTGTCCATGTTCACCAGCGTTGGAGGAGTCCTCAGCTTTAAGTACCTACGAATGCTTTGCTATGTGGATGGAAGAATGATTGGATTTTCCTGTCCGAAAGCTGGGAACCTGGACGTACTGTATTGTTCGATTGTCAATTTCTGGGGCTATGGGACGGATAGTCCACGTCGTTGTTGCTCAAGCGACCCTCAGTCTCCAAGCATGTGCTAGTGGTGGCTCGTCATTCAGTCACCAGAGTGCCAACACGCGCATATGATGGTCAATTCTAGGTAGCTGATTTGAGAGGAGTATGATGAGTCCGCCTTTACAGATCCTATGGAACTACAAGAAGAGCTTCATCCGTGCACCATAGGTGCCTGTAATAACCACCCAAATCGCCTGACTTCAAGTGAAGAATTGCCCATAGCTGAAGCAGAGAACACCGGATATGGGAATATGAGTACACATGTCAGGTGAAAATGGTCTAAAGAATCGAAGCCGGAGGAAATCGGTTGCGATCAACGATTTCAAGGCTTCTTCTCGCCTTCGCCCTGTTGCCCTTCGCTTGGGTTCTCCCCTGATGGCCCGGCGTCTCCTTGTGGCGGCGACTGCGACTGCGACGACTCCTCGGTTCTAGCCTTGTGCATCTTGTCGAAGAGGTTCAAGCTAGCCATTTGAAGCTCGTCAGTCTTCTGTATCAACTCCGTGGCTGTCGCGGTGCCCTCTCCACTCTGGTTCTTAGCGATGAACTCGCGCATGGTCTCAATCTTCGTTCTTATCTGGTCTGCTTCGGTCTTGTCAAGCTTGTCTGCGAATTCCTTGAGTGCCTTCTCAGTGTCATTAACAACACTATCAGCGCGGTTGGCAGCTTCGATGGCGCCCTTGCGCTCCTTGTCTTGCTCGCCGTATTTTTCGGCATCATCAACCATCCCCTGAATTTCTGTATCTGACAGACCGGATCCAGAAGCGATGGTGATCGACTGATCTTTGTTGGTAGATTTGTCTTTAGCATGAACATGGACGATCGAATCGGCGTCAATGTCGAATGTGACCTCGACTTGAGGAACGCCTCGATGGGCAGGTGGAATACCAACAAGCTGGAAATTACCCAACAGCTTGTTGTCGCGGACTAACTCACGCTCACCTTGGTAGACCTTGATTTCAACGGCGGTCTGGAAGTCAGCTGCCGTTGAGAATACTTGTGACTTCTTCGTAGGTATCGTAGTGTTGCGATTTATGAGACGTGTGAAGACACCACCAAGAGTCTCGATACCAAGCGATAGTGGCGTCACGTCGAGAAGAAGAACATCTGTGACTCCACCAGTCAAGACCGCACCCTGGATAGCAGCACCGATGGCCACTGCCTCATCAGGATTGACAGATTTGGCGGGATCACGACCGAATATGCTCTTGACTGATTCAGCGACCTTTGGCATACGCGTCATACCACCAACCAGTATAACTTCTTGGATATCCTTGGCCGCCAAGTTGGCATCTTTCAGAGCCTTCCTAACAGGATCTAGTGTCCGGTTAATTAGGGGATCTACAAGACCCTCCAGCTGCGATCGTGACATCTTCAGATTGATGTGCTTGGGACCAGATGCGTCTGCAGTAATGTAAGGAAGGTTGATATCCGTCTGGAGACTCGAAGAAAGCTCCATCTTTGCCTTTTCGGCTGCTTCCCGGATACGTTGAATGGCCATGCGGTCGTTAGAAAGATCGATCCCGGAATCTTTCTTGAAATGCGCCACGATATGACGGACGAGATTTATATCGAAGTCCTCACCGCCCAGGTGGGTATCACCGTTCGTCGATTTGACTTCGAACACGCCTCCTTGGATCTCAAGGATAGAAATGTCGAAGGTTCCTCCTCCCAGATCGTAGACTGCGATAACGCGATCTTGCTGTTTCTCCAGACCATATGCAAGTGCAGCAGCAGTTGGCTCATTAACGACTCGAAGAACGTTAAGACCAGCTATTTGACCGGCATCTTTTGTAGCTTGACGTTGGGAGTCGTTGAAATAAGCCGGTACTGTGACTACGCTGTTCTTGATGTTCCTGCCGAGATATGCCTCGGCGGTTTCTTTCATCTTCTGCAAGACGAACCCTCCTACTTGCGAAGGTGAGTATTTCTGGCCGCGAGCCTCAACCCAGGCATCACCATTGGTATGCTGTACAATCTTGTAGGGAACCTCTTTGATATCACGTTGGCATTCTGCGTCGCTGTATTTTCGGCCGATGAGACGCTTTGTGGCGAACAAAGTATTTTCGGGATTGACGACAGCTTGACGCCTAGCAGAAATACCGACCAAGCGCTCGCCATCTTGTGCGAAAGCGACCACTGAAGGGGTTGTTCGTGCACCTGGGGGTGCAATTTAGTAATGTAGCTTCGAGACCGCAAGCGTACTGAGTCACGTACCTTCGGCATTCTCTATTATTTTGGGCGTCTGGCCTTCCATTATAGCCACTGCCGAATTTGTCGTGCCTAAACAGACCGGTCAATACGCCACCAAAGAAACGGTGCTCCTGGGTCACATACCAAGATCAATACCAATGACCTGGCCTTTGACTTTATCTTCTCCGCCATTCGACTGGTATCGGGCGAAAGTTGATGTGAGGGGTTTGCGGAGTGTCGAAGGCCGTGAAAAGGAGGATGTCGCCCGAGGTAGCTATAGTATATCAGAAACAGCCCAATGATAAATGATGACGAACGAGTCTGATGCTTACCGATTTTGCTAACCTTGAAGACAGCATCTTGTGATATGACACAGAACACTCTCGTAGCGACAAAAGGTACTTCGGAAGACCGGTCGTCAAGAATTTCTTAAATGGAGTGGGAGGCGCGACGGAACGATTAAATCGAAGAAGGAGGCTAGTCTCGCTAGCGTCGAAATGGAAAGAAACTCGGTCTGCACCAATGGTGTTCTCGCCGCCGTAGAACCCTTAGTGCGTTGAACGAGACCCGCGGTACCTGCAAGGTATCTTCGTAGAATATAAAGAATGCAATACTTGGATCTCCAAGACGAGGATCTCACGACCTCATACCTTTCGGCAAGATGACCATCAGTATCAAATCGTAAGCGGCGTACAAGCCAACCAACGTTCTCCGGTATTCTGACAGATCTGCGCAGCTCCAACGAGACCGAGTCCCTGATCCTTCCCCTTCAGCGAACCTTTTACCCTACTCGAATACCGACTCAGTAAGATCCGCTGGGCTCGAGTAGTATTCTTGCAGTTGACCGACGGGTGTAGACATCACCAACTCAAGAATTTCATCAGCACCTCCGATCCAGAGATCATTTATTATGCCTCCGGCAGCGAGGTCTACGCACTGCATAAGTCGACTCGGAGAAGGGAGCTGATCGCCAGCCTCCAGTGGGTGCCGCAATGCTTAGATGCAGCTTGTGGCTGGGTATGTGTGGGCGGTCCCGAGGGGGGTTCATGCGCCTTTATCTTCGTTGGTGAGGATGCGACAAACGGCGCTGATGAGGCTGCACGCCTCCACACCGAAGTCGACGAGCTTCTACCGCTAGACCTTGACCCAGAGTCGCGTATGCTAGATCAGCATTCCTACATCGGCAACCGACGGCCCCTACGAGCTGGTCGAAGAAAACCCAAGGTGCATTACAACGAGCTGGGCACATCAATCGTCAACTCTGTCACCATATACCGTTTGCGAAGCGGAGAGCCGGGCCTTCTCGACGAGACCATCGTGATTGTGTCGTATGTATTGGTCCAAAAATGAACGAGCAATGCTGACCTGGCCCAGAAACAATGACCAGACTGTCCGTGTCTTCTCTTTGACGCAATCGCGCGTTCTTGGACGACTGCATTTTCCTACACCTATGAACCATGCAACACTCTCGCCAGATCAGGAGCTATTGGTCGCTGTTGGCGATGAACCTCGAGCCTTCTTCTGCAAGAGAATCCGCCTCCCAAGTCTTGGGGAAACATCCTATGCCAGCTACGAATGGCTAGTGATTGCAGAACCTAGGTTGACTCTGGCAGATCCCACAGATGCTTGCTTCACTACAGCTTGGTCACCCTCCGGTCATGTATGCGCGGTAGCCTCCCAGACAGGCATAATCACAATCTTTGACACATCGAGAATTATGGATGACATGGAAGAAGACGAGGCCGTTATTGATGTCTTGAAGTCTTCGAGACCTGTACTAGGTCATGATTTCTGCGGTGCTGTGAGGTCGATGAGCTTTGGGCCTGAACCTTGGGACCTGTTGGCTTGGGCAGAGGACCAGGGCCGGGTCTGTGTTACTGATTTGCGGAATGCCTTCAGATCACGACAAACTATCGAGCTTGAAATAGACTCACCTAGCCTCAACCGGGCTGTTATGTTGGATGCTGATATGGACGAGGATACTGCTGAGCAGCGACAGATGCAGATTGAAGCAAGATTTCTGCAACGGGAAAGCCTAGACCATCCCGACTACCCAGCTGCAATAAACCGCACAGCCGACTATCTGGAACTTGCTGCTCGACGAACCGCACAACGTCGACGCCATCTACACGAAGGGACCGATGCACTCGACGAGAACTTTATGGAGCTTAGTGAATCTGAACGCCAAACTCTTGAGGCTGTTGGGAGAAGTCGATTACCCCTGACAGGATCGCCAAGTGCTGGTACTCCTCAGCGTACCCCGTACAGTATGAATTATTCACAGGCCTTAGGCATAAATTCTACTAATCGGCCGTCAAATTCCACGCCAAATCCCAACCCCAATCCCGCCACCTCTACTGGCGTCTCTGCCGGTGCTTTAGCTTCAACTCAGAGCAGCCGCCAAGCAGACAGTATCCGTGAGTATATTCGTCAGCGCGGTCTTGAGCATCTGGATCGAACTCGCACAGGTACCCGATCCTACCAGCCTCGCCGTCGGAGCTCGGTCGTGATCTCCAATACGAACGTCAACAATCATTCATCCTCATCCCATCCTTCCAACTTAGCTCCGATAGGTACAGCAACTCCAACTCTCTCTGCGTCTCCATCACGCCTTGCCTCTACAACTGCCGCTTCCGCCAGCAACACAGCCACAACGCCCCCAACGTTCAGCGCCACTGGCGGTGACCCTTGGCAGACTATTTCAGATGCCATGGCACCTTCCGGTACCACACCCGCCGAAACGTCTCGTCTTCGCCGCGAATATGAAGAAGCCCGTGTACGCGTTTTAGAACGTCAAGTCCTCCAACAACGTCCGCCCGAGTCGCTAAGCCGCTACGATCGCTTGCTCCGCGCGTCAAACCCTCAGGGGCGTCTGGCCGCAAGCCAGAACGAATATAACGCAAACTCGGTGCAGGCCTTGGACTCAGCTCGGGCGTTAGCCAGAGGCGAGGTTCTCGACGGTGAGCAGTTGACGTCGGGCCGGATGGAGGTCCCTGCCGTATACACCAGGCCTATGTGGAGATCAAGAAGAGATCTAGACGGAGGCTTGTCGACTATGGGTGTGCGGTGGAGCCACGATGGGCGGAATCTGTAAGTATCCCACTCCAGTACATTCAAACCTGATCCGTGGAGAGTCGGAGGGACGCTGACGGGTCTTGTATAGGTATGTGGCGACGGAAGAGGGTATACTCGAGTATACGGTTAACATGGATAATCGGAAAACCTTCCCAGGGATAACGTTGCAATGAGGTCGGTCGGTGGAAACTAATGATTCATGCGTAAATAGGCGTTGCTGAAAAGTTTGGAGGTTGTGGTGATGCGTAAGGCGTCGGAGGCAAAGGCAAAAGGGCATTGGAAATATTCATAGGATGGAGCATTCTCCGAAGAGAACACTTTACTCTTGGGTAGTCTTGATGAGACTGTGTGCATGTAAATATATGCATCATCGCGTACCTGATTCTTATGGCTTTCGTGGTTATTTGGTACACGTTCTCCACATGACCCGTAAAAACCTCGCCTGGAAAGCCATGGCCATGGCTGCCACCGACTCCTTCGTGCCATCATGGTCACGTTTGCATAGGATTGATAACCCCGGCGCCCAGATATCGTACTCCGAAGGAGACCGTCTCCCATACCACCCAAATAAAGAAGTACACATGAGGCCAACGGGCAATAGGGCGAGCAGAATCGAAGATAGACGATCGCCCTAGGCCTTCTGTATCCACCCCGAATGCACAAAGAAATCGAATATCCTCGTGCTCTTCGTCGGATCAATCTGGCATTTCCGATCAGCCTCTCCCTTCTCCCTCGCAAAATTACGGTCCTGGCAAGATTAGGTAGATAAATACCTTGCATATCTCCCTGACCCCCTTCCGCTTCAACCCCCCACCTGCCTTCAGCGCCTCCCCAATAATACCTTGCTTGATCGCCAAGTACGCTTTCGGCATCAACCGCAGCACACTGCACAGCTCTACTTCTTCTTTGCTAAGCAGATGCAGGTCGGTGGCGTTTTCGTTCGTCAATTTCAGGGGCTGCGTGCCGGGTACACTGGGGACTGTGTAGCGGGTTTTCTTCTCGTGGGAGATGCCATTTGTTAGTGAAGCGGGTGGTGGCTGGGAGGTGTTAGGCGTGCCGTTCGTGAGGGGACCTTTCGTGGTGACGCCATTGGTGGTTGGTGCGGTGCCGTTGACGAGGGGCGAGGAGGGTTTGAGACGCTCAGGTAGCTCAGGCGCAGTCAGCGCGGTTGTTGCAGAGGGGATCTCCACCGGTGGCGTAGGTTTCACGGGCCTGACTCCAGCAAAGCGGTCGAAGGTGCCGGTGGGTGCGGGGCGCGCAGCGCGCGTTTGCTTCTCGGCTTCGTATTTCTCACCTGTCTTCAGATCGCCGATGCGCATATGCCGCCAGTCCTGCAGCTGGGAGATGGCTTGGCGGAGGTTGTGTTCGTATTCCAAGGATTTGGCTAATTCGTCGTAATCGCGGTGGTTCATCATTCGCGCGAAGGGTTTCGTTTTGTTGTTGAGTTCCCGCTCCTCCTTTGTGCGTTTCTTGTCTATGGCGGCGTTCTTACGGTAGTCGAGAAGCGCGTGTTCGAAGATGATCTTCTTCCTGTCGGCCCGCGCGGTGAGTTTCGAGTTGTAGATGTCCATGACTACGAGTTTGAGCTCCATTTCTGGTTCGTCTTCGCCGGTGCGGGGGTTCCTGCCATCGCCGGGGTCGAATTGCATGTTTTGAACGGCTTCTTCGGCTTCGTTGGCGAACTCGGTTTCAAACTCAAGTCGTCCGGGCATGTAGCCTTGAACTTCATGACATGACGGAATGCTGGCTGTGGGTTTTTGTTTTGGAGTTGCGGGAGGCGCGGCTTTCGCAGCTTCTTTCCGCTCTTCGACGCGCCGCTTCTTGCGAGCTTGGAACTTTTCCCTTGGGTTTTCGTCGAGAAGCTGGAGATCTTTGGGGTTTGCTCGTTCTGGTAGCGGGAACTTGGAGCTGTCGACGTAGGTCTTTATGTAGTGGTCACGAACCTCCTCTTTCGTGCGGTAGCCACCAATGTGATCCGCTATGTCTGACCAGGAACCTAAACCATATACCTCGGCGCCTTCGAGTAACAGAAGCTCCTCGTCTGCGCCCCAATCTTTTGTGTATATGGGTATGGAGTGTTGCTCGATGACAGAAAATGGGTGAGTTCTTGGGTCATGGTCGCGGGATGTTGAGCCTTCGGCAAAGCATGGTACACAAAGATCGTAATCTTTGCAGACATCATCCGCGCAGTGGATCCGGACCTTTTCAAATGTAAGTTTTGCTCCCTTCTACAAACCCGTAGCCGATCAGGGGGTTTTGACATACGGTGGCCGTAATGTCGGCCGAACAGACATCACAGATATATTTAAGGCCTCCTTCGGTACCTCGCGATATTGTCTTCTTCCTAATAACACCCATACTGGTGTAGAGTATGGGTCACTGCGCGTTTCACGGTGGAGGGGCAGCTTCGACCGCAAAGATTTGGAGACTGCCAACAGGCTCGATTAATCACAACAGAGCACACAACTGGACAGTTTTGATATCACAGAAGTGCTCGAATGCATTGATCGTAGGCATGCTACGGTGACTACTGCTGCTGCTGCTGTTGAACGCCAATTCAAGGTGAGGACGCGCGGACCAATCAGATGCTCCAGCTTTAGATAGCGAACCGTGTGGCTCAGGTGAGGCTTGACAGCTTGGCATCCATCCCCTCTTACCACTTGCAGCCAGGACGTACTGCAACCCCTGCGCAAGGAGCACCATCCAAGTCAGCAGTTCATTGATTGATGCTCTAGGCTGGTTCCACAGAATCAAGGTGAATATCGAATTACCAAAGCGGCTATATATCCTGTTCATTCGTCTGGGACGACTTATCTGTTTCACCCATCTGTTGTTCCCAATCACCGTAATCTGAGGGGGCTGTGGAACCATTGCCTCCACTGAGCCCACGGACAACACCTATCTCTTCTTGCAACAGACTCAACCTGTCCGAATTCCCCGCCCAAGAGGATTCTGTTACCCCGAGGATTTTGTCTACCAAAGGAGTCTCCTAAAATGTCTTGGAACCTTACAAAAAGTGAACCTGGACATGCTTGTGAATGGCAAACAATATGACGAGGCTAATTCTGGACTAGAACTGAAGGAAACCCATCTGGGCGTCAAGAATTCCCTAGGAGGTCGATCGACCTCGACGTCCACCCTCAAGCCAGAGGAAACCGCTTCAGTGGACGAGAAGATGAGCATAAGTAGTAGTGGGGCCGGCAGTAGCAATGGAATAAGTGAGTCGGCGTGGTAGGACATTTGTATCACTGCTAACAACTCTCAGCTGCGTCAGAAGCCATGATCCAGGCTCCTCCGCCAGCAGCCCCCAAACCTGGCATTCTAATCGTCACCCTACATGAGGGCAAAGGCTTCTCGTTGCCTCCACATTACCACCAGAGCTATGGTTCGCAACAAATGGGAGGCTCCATGTCTACTGGAAGCGGGTTCGGCGTAGCTGGATCGATGCGGGGTGATCCTTCAACGGCACGAACGCCTGGTGGTATGGCTGGATCATACGCCAATGGTCGTCAACCAGCCACTGGGATCAATGCGGCGCCTACAATCCATGGCCGTTACTCTTCCCGACATCTACCGTATGCCCTGCTGGATTTTGAAAAAGTACAGGTATTCGTCGACGCTGTGTCTGGTAGCCCTGAAAACCCGTACTGGGCTGGCGATAACACGCAGTACAAGTTTGATGTATCAAGAGCTACCGAGCTCAACGTTCAACTCTACCTGCGAAATCCAAATGCGCGACCAGGTGCCGGCAGAAGTGAGGATATCTTCTTGGGCGTATGCCGGGTGAACCCTCGGTTCGAAGAGCAGAAGCAGTACGTGGAAGATCCAAAGGCCAACAAGAAAGACAAGGAAAGAGGTGCCGCTGCGTTCGCACAGCAAGCACGCCAGTTGGGTCAAAGCGGAGCAGAATGGATCGAAGTCGGGTTCGGGACTGGCTCAGTCAGAATCGGTGTCGCATTTGTCGAAAATCGACAGCGAACACTGAAGATTGAAGACTTCGAGCTACTCAAAGTGGTCGGCAAAGGAAGCTTTGGTAAGGTTATGCAGGTCAAGAAGCAAGATACCCACCGGATTTACGCTCTCAAGACAATTCGCAAAGCCCACATTATCTCTCGCTCGGAAGTCGCACATACGCTTGCCGAAAGATCTGTACTTGCGCAGATCAACAACCCCTTCATTGTCCCGCTGAAATTTTCCTTTCAGTCTCCGGAGAAGCTCTACCTGGTGCTGGCGTTCGTCAATGGAGGTGAGTTGTTCCATCATCTGCAGCGGGAGCAACGCTTCGATATCAATCGCTCAAGATTCTACACGGCGGAACTACTGTGTGCTCTGGAATGTTTGCACGGCTTCAACGTCGTCTACAGAGACCTCAAGCCAGAAAACATTCTGCTCGACTACACCGGACACATTGCGCTTTGCGATTTCGGACTGTGTAAACTGGACATGAAGGATGAGGATCGGACAAATAGTAAGATACCCTCTATAATGGTATCATATCCCTAACAGCAATTACAGCATTCTGCGGTACTCCTGAATACCTCGCTCCGGAGCTTCTGCTGGGCCAGGGATACAATAAGACTGTCGACTGGTGGACGCTTGGCGTCCTTCTATATGAGATGTTGACAGGTCTGCCTCCTTACTACGACGAAAACACGAATGAGATGTATCGGAAAATCCTGTCTGAGCCATTGCATTTTCCTGGCCCTGAAATTGTGCCGCCAGCGGCCAAAGACCTTCTCACACAACTCCTCGACCGTCGGCCGGAGCACAGGCTCGGTGCCAAGGGAGCATCGGAGATCAAAGCGCATGTGTTCTTCAATAGCATTGACTGGAGGAAGTTATTGCAGAGGAAGTATGACCCGACATTCAAACCCAATGTGGTGAGTCTCCTTTGACGTATCTGGCAATATTTACCACAAGTGCTTACCACCACAGGTCGACGCTATGGACACTGCGAACTTCGACCGCGAGTTCACGCAAGAGCAACCCCAGGACTCGTATGTCGAGGGGCCGATGCTGTCGCAGACGATGCAGCAGCAATTTGCAGGCTGGTCCTACAATCGTCCGGTGGCCGGACTAGGGGATGCTGGTGGAAGTGTCAAAGACCCTTCTTTTGGGAGTGTTGCTTGACGGGAAGATGTGGATTGGGCGGCATGAGCGATGATTATGACTGCACTGGAACCATTGGCCAACAACACTGTGGCTCTAAAGGAGGCGTTGCAGTTTGCAATGCCCAAGGGCGATCAGCAGCTTTGGAGAGTACATTGCAAGTGCTTGTCATTGAGCAAGCCATGTGGAAAGTGAAAATTGTGTGGAGAAGAAGTGCTTCTATTTACCAATCTGCAAAATCGTTGAGGTCGTCATGCGTTGTTCGGTGCGTCTTTTTGCCGACCCCTGGCCGACGGGGTTCAGCGGGGATCTACGTACTAGTGGGGCATTTTCTATAAATGTTCTGGCAGTGAACCTTCAAATTGTTGAGTTTGAGAGTACTTAAGATTTTGTTATCTTCGCTTTCTCTGTAACCATCAATTGACTCCAGTAAAGCAAATCAAGTGACCCTCCACAACTCCAATCATGCCAGGCTTCGCGCAAGCTCTCGATCTCAAAGCATGGCAGCAGCTACAAGAGCACCACACCAGCTTGGGCGTGAATATCGTGCTCAAGGAGTTCTTTGAGAAGGACCCCAAGCGCTTCGAGAAATTTTCCCGCATCTTTGAAAACAATGTCGACAGATCGGAAACAATCTTCGATTTCTCTAAGAATTTCATCACCGAAGAGACCTTGTCGTTACTTGTCCAACTTGCGAAAGAAGCACAGGTCGAGAAGCTTCGAGATGACATGTTCGCTGGTGAAAAGATCAACTTCACCGAGCATCGAGCGGTATACCATGTCGCGCTACGCAATGTTACCAATCAGCCCATGCAGGTTGACGGCAAGAGTGTAGTTGAGGACGTCAATTCCGTCTTGGATCATATGAAGGAGTTTTCTGAACAAGTCAGAAGCGGAGAATGGAAAGGGTATACCGGGAAGAAGATCAACACCATTGTCAATATTGGTATTGGTGGATCAGATCTGTAAGTCAGGGTTGATCGATATTTCGATGAAGAGGTAGCTCATAGCTGCCACAGCGGACCTGTCATGGTTACTGAAGCCCTCAAGGCCTATGGAGACCGAAACCTAAAGCTCCACTTTGTCTCGAATATCGACGGCACCCACATGGCAGAGGCTTTGCGGGACTCGGATCCCGAAACCACGTTGTTCTTGGTTGCTTCCAAAACATTCACCACTGCGGAGACAACGACCAACGCAAACACGGCCAAACACTGGTTTATGGAGACTGCCAAAAAGGACGAACACATCGCCAAACACTTCGTCGCTCTGTCTACCAATGTTGAGGAGGTTACCAAGTTTGGTATCGACAAGAAGAACATGTTCGGCTTCGAGAGCTGGGTAGGCGGCCGGTATAGTGTTTGGAGTGCCATTGGTCTGAGCGTGGCCTTGTACATCGGCTTTGATAACTTCCACCAGTTCCTGGCCGGCGCTCACGCTATGGACAAGCACTTTAAGGAGACCCCGATTGAGGATAACATCCCTATGCTCGGGGGCCTCTTGAGCGTCTGGTATTCAGACTTTTTTGGAGCACAGACGCATCTCGTCTCTCCATTCGACCAATACATGCACCGGTTCCCAGCATACCTGCAACAGCTATCAATGGAATCGAATGGCAAAGCCATCACCAGAAGTGGAGATTACGTCAAATACACTACCGGCGCAATCGTGTTTGGGGAGCCAGCGACAAATGCTCAGCACTCTTTCTTCCAGCTGTTGCATCAAGGAACGAAGCTGATCCCCACCGACTTCATACTTGCAGCAGAGAGCCATAACCCAATCGAGAACAAAAGGCATCAGAAGTATGTTGATGCAGCCCATTGATAGATTCCGGCAAGCTAACCTGGATCCAGGATGCTTGCATCGAATTTCTTCGCACAGTCAGAGGCCTTGATGGTCGGCAAGACGCCCGAGGAAGTCAAGCAGGAAGGCGCACCGGAGGAGCTTGTACCACACAAGACGTTCCTCGGCAACCGACCGACGACCTCGATTCTCGCACAGAAGATTACTCCGGCCACGTTGGGTGCTTTGATCACGTATTATGAGCATCTGACCTTTACCGAGGGAGCCGTATGGAACATCAACAGCTTCGATCAGTGGGGTGTGGAATTGGGCAAGTCCCTGGCAAAGAAGATTCAAGCGGACTTGGATCAAGAAGGCGAGGTCAGCAGTCACGATGCTAGTACCAATGGGTTGATCAATGCCTTCAAGAAGAAGGCAAACATATAATTGGGGGTCGCCGGTGCTATCGTACCAGGGAAAATTGTGGACCTTGAATAAATTTCATATTACAAAATGATGTAACGACATAGAAACGAATGGAAAGAATATACAAGATACTGAAATGTAGATCGAGTTGAACTCTGAGGGCCCATACATACCCCTTGTTACCGAACTAGGGCCTATCGCGCGCCAAGCGCAGCTGCGGCTCTCCAGTCGATCTCCGCAAAAAATCCCACCATCCAGTAGTGCGAACCTGCCGATGGGACGAAGGTGACTCCTACCCAGCCATGCTGTGGCCGTCGGTGACCTCGCACTCTTCATGGCGTTCCATGACCCCACTGGTCCTTGGGTCTGGTGTCGTGTGATACTAGTATTCTTGCAGGTTCTTGCGGCAGGCGTTAATGCCGACAAAGACGACGGAAAACCCTCAAAGGCCAGATATGCGCCTGGCGATGCTATACCTGTGCAATGCTTGAATCGAACGATGTAAGCTGTTATATGTCTTCTATAGTCATACATCTAGTTCTTCAAATCCACGAAGTGAGGTGGGAAGTCGGCTGACAGGATTTCTTTTGAATAGTGATACTGGTGAACATGTAAGTAGCTTTTCGAGCACTGAATCTGCATACCACGCAACCTCTACAGCGATTCAGCTTCGCTTATGCGTTCCAGATCACTGATACACTTGGTCAATTACAATACATTCCCTTCTCAACGTGTAACGAAACGAAGCGACCCCTCGAGCTCTACTACGGCGTTGAGTCAGGTATGTTCCTTGCGCATCCACAATTCAAGCATTCTAAATATCATCCTGAATCCTTTCCACTGTATCGATTCTTCCCCTTCTCTTTGCTGACGACCTCTGCCACCAGAGATAAATTGCACTCTTGCAGCCATCGATGACCCTCTGTTTCACCTCCTCGAGTTCTATATCCACAATGACGCGCCTCTAACCTGCCGAATCCCCACAAGACCATTCTCGCCCCCTTCATCCTCTGATTCTAAAACCAATAAAGATCAGAAGCAAGCCCTTATCTCTCTCCAATCAGGACCCGATGACTATATTCCCCTCATCTTCGCCCTTGCTGGAACTCTCCAGCTGTCACATCTGCACATTTCGCCCAGTCTGAACGTCGTCTTCCACACCGCCTTCCCAAGAAACAAGAAAGAGAAGGAACAGCGCAAAGAGAACCGACGCAAGGGGCTTATAGAAGAAGATGAGGGCGCCATCCTCGCCGCTACCGCCTATTCCACCCCATCTCTCGCCTCCGCTTCCACCCGCATAATCATTGGTGATCCTTTAGCTCTGCGCCTGAATGTGCACTGGTACTCGAGCTCCGACCTGCCGCCTTCTACAACCGCTACGAGTTATCTGTTAGGCGAGCATGTGCATCTCAGCACACTGGCTTACTGCCTGTTGAGCGCTGGTGGGGGAGCGATGGGGGCGCTGGCCTACTTCCGAGGGATCGAATTGCCCAGAAGACTTAGACGATATGGAAAAGAGAGGATGGGTGGCGAGAAGGGATATGCATTCCCCGGGAATGGATGGGGTGGTGCAAGCGGCATGAGTGGGAAGAGGGATTAGCTCCTCAACTGGTGTAAGTAAAACGTGACGGTTTGTTTCCCAACTGTACCGTTTATTCATACCCATAGCTTCATCGCGATGTATTTTCTTGGCATCTTCAACTGGTAATGGCCGCTGTCTGGAAGACCTTCCTCTTCCAGATCTTGTTCAGCGTTGGCCTCATGAACATTCCGTTCCTGTGTGTCCTGCTGCCCTGTGGGTCAAAGTTTCAGCAATGCTTCGAATAAGCTCTCGAGCGGACCCCCCAAACGTTATTCAATGCTTAAGCATTATAATTATCCTGTCTCGACATCTCCTACCATGATCCTATCGCACACATTGGCACCAATGGGTGCTAATTTCTTGGCAAATATCACGGAAGACCCCCTTCTCTTGTGCTTCTTCGGTTCCTCCAACTGTGTCATTGAAAAACTTTGACGTCTTGCCGCTTTGGTGATGGTCTGTCACTGGTCATTCCACCCATCGTCATTACGTCAATGCGTTATTCAAGGGCGCAAAGCACTCACTTGTTGGTGCAGTCAACTCTAGACTTAGCACCCTGCCAGCGCATGCGATATATGCAGACGAAAGTCTACAAGGCTACATGCCGTGAAAAGCATGTATTCAGTCTGGCATGGTCTCAAGACGCCGGCGTTATTAGAAAGGAGCCAATAGTTGCAAATGTCAAGACAATTTCTTCTCTTCTCTGACTTTCTTCTTTCCTTAGACTTTGTTCTTTTCTTAGAGTTTCTCCTCCTCAAAATCTCGTGATCTTGAATCAGACAATAACAATTGCTAGTTCTTCACAAAGGTCTGTGTCTTCCACAAATATCCGTCTTCAAGATCAACCTGACAAGCAGCTTGTTCTTGCGAATCGCTGTAAGTATGCATAAAAGGTCCTCTCTTTCTTACTAACCCGGCTGCGGAGACCTCACAATTGACATAAACTAACAGTTATTAATAGTCACAACGAACTCAGTCTTGGCTCATCCTATCACAGGATAGAAGACCTAGCGCTTGCATCCGTCTAAAGGCTTGATAGTGTCTCTGCAGTACTCGAAGAGATTACTTGTCCTGAGACTTATTTAACAGTGTCTCGTTTGATCAATAATCGCCCGCTAATTCATCTGTTACATTTTTCGGCTTGGTCCAGCTTCAAATAACACTTCTGCAATAGCTACTACTCTTGAACCTCTTCAGCCATGGAGGCCATCATTGACCGACTACGTGAGCTGGAAGCGGAAGAGGTCCAGATACTGAAGGACCACAAAACGCTTCTGATGAAGCGGACTCAGGAAGAGGAGCGAAGAGTTCGTGAACGTGCCGAAGAGGACAAAGCTTGGAAGTCTCGGCTTGAGAATCGTGATCGCGAGGAAGATGCAAGTCACGATTTTCGTGTTCGAACTAAGCAGACGTACTGACCAAGAAATCTGCCAGGCTCTACGTCAGCAACGTCGCGAGCTATCCCGAGCATCGTTGACAGAGGTCTCGTCTGTAGCTAGTATCGGTAAGCCTGGCCCTATTTTCATGGGTTTGATAAGATTCTAGGATATTGACTCTACCTATAGCCGTCTACCAGGATGCCAAGACAGAAGAAACCTTTATGTTCGGTCCAACCAATGATACAGCGAGCACTGTGATCACACCACAATTTGAGGGTTCCACCACCATGAAGAAAACGAAAAACCCGAGAGCAAAACAAACAAAACCCAGAGCAAGAAAACCGAAGAACGGGATGGAGGGATGGATCTCCCATGACAGCCAGGGGAGATCTTTATACATCCGTCCGTCTGACGGCCAATTGGTCTATCTAGAATGCTGTTTCCCTGGCTGTCGCAAAACCAATTTCAAGAATATCAGCTCCATAAGGCGCCACGTGTCGGACACGCGAGGTCATAATGTTGAAAAAGGCTTTTTCATAAATCACGCCCATGTCATTGAGGTATGCGGAAAGGTGCCAGCTGAGCGACAAGCATTAGGAGCGGGAGAGGAAGAACATCGCTTGATCGAGCCTTATCCACATCAAGAGCAGATCGCATACGAACCGGAGCCTTCCACACCTGTCTCGTCACTCCGCCAATCTGCCAGAACGCATGCTATCGAGCAAGACTTTGATGGGCTCAATAGCCGCACTCACGACTGCTTGTCAGCAAAGGAGATCGAGAGAGTCGCGTTTCCTGAGTACTTTTCGAGCATGAGTTACGACACGGACGACGATGATGTTGACACAACAGTTCACGCGGCTAGCCAGCATCGAGCCACTGCGAGGCAACGATACTTACCCGAACTCGCCTCCCTCGATGCCGGCCAAATGGGATCGTTGGTCAAAACACTTCTAGAGGTGCAAATCAAACGAGAAGCTGAAAGCATCGACTTTGCAGTTGAGGCAAATGACACGCCCAAGATCTGGACTGTGCTTACCCAGCAAATTGATGCTGTCGAGAACCTAACTTTGGTGGGAGAACCCGAGGTCGAGACAGAGCTTGCGGACACGTCTGTTCCTCTCGGAAACAGATTCCTCAGGGGCGAAAAAAATATTGACGACGAGCTCCCCGACAAGCCTGTTACTGCCAACGACGTAGCAGCAGAGATCCAAGAAGCGAATGGACCTATTGGAGGCACCACAGACCTGGGAGACACAGTCGCCGACAGCCATCAACCACCAGAGGGGCAGCTTACTGCCGTCCGAGCTACCGATTCCGAACTATCTAAGGGCGTGTCACACAAGAGAAGCCCATCCATCACACTGGCACTCCTGGATACAGCGGCGCAGAAGCGTCGGCGCTACGACAGCTACACCTTCGGGCCATGATCATTTTGACGGAGCACATTCACTGTTCCGCTGCAGCTTGAGAAGCACATTCCTCGAAGACATGACAGGATCTGCTTTGCTACCACGTTCTATAGCTACACTTGAGGCTTTTCCTTATCTGCTAGTAAATTCCAGTCTTACCCCATATCACCATTCCTCACCATCCGAGCATTCTCTCTATGGAAGAGAAAATGGCTTCCACGGCTGGTTCCTTCAGTTTCGCTTCCCAAGCGAAGCCCATTCTCCAGACCCCCGCTCCGCCTGTTCTTCTTTCCTGTGCCTTTCTTAGGCTTCGAGCTGCATCTCGAGTTCACCCATGACGACTTCTCACCAAGCAGATCAGGTTGTCCACTTTTTTGGGCTTTGCAGCTGGGGGACGAAAAGCCGGCTGCACAGCTCTTGGACAAGCATCTCCGTACGAGCAGAAAGCTAGTCTACCATAGAACTAGCAATTGTCAGCATCGACTTCCGGAACTCTGCAATCGAAGAGTCTTTGGTGACGTTCAAACGCAATCGACGAAGGTGAGACAGGCTGGGTTTACCACCCTCTTGTGCCAGGTCCGTTCCCTCTCCGTGTGAGTGACGGGTTTACGTTCGCGGGCAGCAACCAACCTTTTCATGGAGTCTGGACATACAAATCACATTGTAGAAAGTGACATTGTATAAGCTCTTGCGATATGTCCAGCTTTATGGCAACACCACTATGATAAACTCCCACCTCAGATCACCCCCTTTCCCAATATCCCTCCCCTCCCTTCCCCTCCCCTACTGCTTCTCCCCCTCCACAAAACTCAGCGCCTCCTCCTTACTCACCACCACCACACTACTACTCTTATTGCGCTGATACCGCACCCCATACGTCTTCTCCGCCACCAGCAACATCTCCGGCCTGAACGTCGTGCAGATGAACTGGCCGCCCGTTGACCCCTCCCCCTCCTCCTTCTGCGACCCCGAGCCCTGCTGGTTCGAGATGTCGCGCAGCATGTTGGCGACCGCGGTGCGGTACTGCGCGTCCAGGTTGGCGTCGATCTCGTCGAAGAGGTAGAAGGGCGCGGGGTCGCATTGCTGGATCGCGAAGACGAGGGTGAGTGCGCAGAGACCTGGGGTGGGGGGAGCGTTAGCGACGGTTTAGGGAAAGTCGGGGATGAAGGAAGGGTGAGGCGGGCAGGGTTTACTTTTCTGGCCACCGCTCAGCTGCTGGATGCGCTGCTGGTCGTCGTGCTTGCTGTTGAAGCTGACGCTGATGCCAACGCCGGTGTAGTTCTCCACGCTCGCCCGCCGCGCTTCGTCCTCGCTGTCGTCTTCGTCCGGCGCCGCGCGGTCGGCTTTGCGCTGGATGACGAGGCGGCCGCGGCCCGCGGGCACGAGCTTCTCGAAGACGGTGGCGAATTCGCGGGAGACTTGCTTGAAGGTGCGCTCGATGGCTTCGTCCTTGCGCTGGTCCAGCACGGTGATTAGCTCTTCGATCGACGCCTGCGAGGAGTCGAGCTCGGCGCGCCGCTTCTCGAGCGTGTCGCGCTGCACGGTGAAGTTGTTGTACTGCTCGAACGCCTTCTTGTTCACGTGCCCGTATTTCTTCAGCGCTTCGTTGACCTTGTGCAGCCGCTTGACGATGTCCTCGCTCTTCGTCCGGTGCCACTTCTCCAGCGCGCCGTGGGGGAGGATGCCCAGGTCGCGGATCTTGATCACGCATTCGGCGGCTTGCTTGGTGAGGATGCGCCGTTTCTGGATGGACTTCTCCATGCGCTTCTGCTGCTTCTCGATGGCTTTGGCGATCTCGGTTTGCTCGGCTAGGATGGTGGCGTGGCGTTGGTTGAGCTCGTTGATGCTGTTGTTGGAGGTGTCAATGGAGGTCTCGGCTTCTTGCAGCTTTTGCTCGATTTGCGCGAGGGACTTGGTGATGCGCTTGAGGTCTTTCTGGCTTTGGGAGAGGTTGCCGCGGGAGGCACCGTCCTGGTTGTCGAATTCTTGGCCTTTGAGCTGGTCGAGGCGTGGGCGGAGGTTCTCGCGCAGTTCGATCTCGAGGATGGTTTTGCGAGACTCTGTTTCGCTGCGGGCCGAGGAGGCTTCGGCGTGCTGCCGACGGAGATCCTGGACTGTGGAGCTGAGGTTCTCGAGCTGGGTCTCCTCGTCGCGGGTCAAGGCTTTCTTGAACTCGGAGGCGGTTTCTGCTTCATGCGCGTTCTGCTGTTCGGTCAGGGCTTTCATATTGCTCTCGATATTGGTTTTGGCGCGTTGTTTGGCACTGAGCGTATCCTTCATATTCTCAAGGCTGGAAGACTTGCTGCGCAGCTCTTGCCGAAGAGGACCGTAGCTGTTCTCTTGCTGGGTTCGCTTTTGCTCGATCTTCTGTAGCTCGCCTACGGCTCTAGTGATCTCTTGATCTTTCCTTTCCAGAGTTCGCTTGATCTCTGCGGACCGAGCTCTGTGCGTATCACACTCATCCCTCCATTTGCTGACGCTTTTTACGGCTTGCAATCGAGAGTGGCGAGTGTCGATAGAACCACCGGTAAAGGCTCCCTTCTTATCCGAGCGGTCACCATCCATAGTGACACCGTTGACGCCGTGACTTCGAGCGTACTGACCCGCAATTGTAAGATTTGGACAGATAATGGTCTGGCCAAAGACTTGTTGGAACGCTTTCTCATACTTTGGGTCAAATTGCAGCTTCTCCATCATAGGGATGGCGTCGTTAGCTTTTGGCACGTTGCCGGTTTTGGGTTTGATTCGGTTGAGTGGTATGAAAGTGATACGACCGGCTCGCTCCTTGTGCAGGATATCGATGACCTTAGTTGCTGTTTCATCATTGTCGACGACGTAATGGAACAGACTGTTGCCGGCCGTAACCTCAACAGCTCGTCGAAATCGCTCGCTGACTTCTACCAGCTCGGCCAACGTACCGTGGACGCCATTCAGATTGTGCTGGCGCTTAATGCGACGAACGGCTGCAAGGCCACGGCTGGTGTTCTGATCCATGGTATGTGATAGGTCTTGCTCGGCTTTGCGAAGCTCATTCTGTGCATTTGAGATCACAGAGTCCAATTTCGCATCTTCTCTCCAGAGTTCTCTATGACGAAGTCAGCAGACGAATGGAAGAAGCGGTGCCTGTGGCTATCTTACTTGCGCTCATCCATCAGCTTCTCTCGCTCGGCCTTTGCCGCCTCTACCTGTTTCTGCATTGCTTCATTACTATCACTACGGGCTTCGAGCTGATCTCGCAGGGAGGCGATGTCATCCTCGAGGCTTGCAATGTCTTGTTCGATTTGCGCGATGTCCTCCGTGGTCTGCACTCGGACAGCCTTGATCTTTGTCAACTGTGGATAGCTATCGTCGATCTCTTTCCTCAACCACTCGTCTCTTTCACGTTTGTTGCGGAATCGCGCATTACGGCCTTGTTTGGCATAGAGTCGTTGACGGGTACTTTCAGCATTTTACAACTCCGATTTTGTGGCAGCTTCCTCTTGTTGCCGCTTGCTGTATTCAGGCGCCTTCTCCGCTAGCTCCTGCTCGTGTTCTTTGATCGATTCCTGCAGTGTCTGCAACTCAGACGAGTACTGTGCCTTCGCTTGCTGAGCCGCTGATTGGCCGTCGCTGAGACTCTTCACCTCAAGCTCGATCTTAGCCTTACTCTTTGCGGTCTCCTTCCGCTCGTCCTCGAGTTGCTTCTTGTCCACTCTTAAGAAGTCCACCTGCTGCTTCAGCTCGCTGATTTCCGCATTGATTTCCGCGAGGTCCTTTTCTCCCTGTATGAAGCGCGCCTGGCGGTCATCCGTGTCGTCTGCCCCAGTCTGTCGTTGCTCTTCAAGATTGTCCAGTTCGTTGGCAACTGCTACCTGCTCTCTGTGGTCTATCGTGTACTGCAAGCACCGGCGATCCTTGTCCTTCTCCTGATAATCTCGTAGTTCCTCCTTTTCCTCTTCCAGTTCCGTGAGCCGCTCCTTGATATAATTGAGTAGCTCGTCAATCTTCTCCCGCTTGTTGTTCGTCTCGGTCATTATCTTCAAGGACTCGGTCCTTCGCGCCTCGTAGACCTGTGTGCCCGCTACTTCTTTGAGTAAATTCAGCCTCTCAGCATCCTTCATGTTCGTTAAGGCCGTGACGCGCCCCTGGGGTACGATATAATAAGGATTTGACCTTGAGAAGCCGGCAGACTCCAATAAATTCATGACATCCGACTTAGTCGCATTCTTTCGATCGAGCGTATACTCATCCTTCTTCATGCCTATTGTCCGTCTTAGGATGAGTTCAGGCTTTCCGGTGGGGAAGCGATCGTCGCTGTTGTCGAAAATGATCTCAACAAAGGCTGACATGACCGCCGAGCCGGTTCCTTCCTGCTTTATGTCAATCGCTTTGCAGTAGATCAAAGGGAGTCCAACCCATACATGTAGTAGCGCACTACGTTCTTCGCGACCCATCTGCGTGTAGGCATCGCTGAGGACGAAGCGAATGGCGGCGAAGAAGTTGCTCTTCCCTGAGCCGTTGCGTCCGACGATGACATTGTGCTTGGGTGAAAAAGGCTCGATGACAGTTTGTTCCTTGTAGCTACTCAATTGTAAGCAATGGCATTCGCATGGGTTTCCCAAAATTGGCTCACCTTTTGAAGCCCTGGATGATGATCTGTTTGATGTACATCTTGATTATGGAGCGCTCCGCGGCGCACGTTCACATGGGTCTGCACCTACTACCCTCAATTGAACCCCCGATAGGTGGACAGTGACCTTGGCGGAGGTGAAACTGCGATCTGCTATGTTGCGTACAGTTGATAAAGCGTTGTCTGTACCAGCCGTCGCATCGCGGACGCGCAAAAGACGCGCCTTGAATAGAGTACTGCCCCACCAGTACTCTAGTGTCACTACTTCAGGCTTAGTGCAGGGCTGACTTCGACCAAAGCTTGGCATGGCAACCGCGTGGATCAGGGCATTAGCTTAAGAGACAGCATACTTAGGATCTCAATCACACAATCACCCACCATGGACTTGTGTATCCGCTTCTCGAAACGCGAATCCATAATTGTAGCTTGCTCGCAATCCGGTCTCTTGCCCGGTTCTCCGGCGCAAGCTCCGGCACTGGGCTCCAATTGCGAGTTCTAATTGGCCGTTCCGGACTCCAGGTTGGAGACCGAAAGTTCGATATGACTTACGGACGTCCCAAAAGGTGGCTTCTGTCACAGGAAGGGGCTCGGCATTAAGGGAAGCGGCGGCGGTACCTCATAGCTGAGGAGATGAGCTACCAGATCTTGAGGTTCACGGGTATCAGTTCCTCAAAGTCTCAAACTTTATACTTCTGCTGTCGCTGGCCATGGGACTTCTGCCAGCCTCCAGTTTCTCTCGTCCTTCAGTGATTTCTGTCAAGCATTGTACGAGAAGCGTCGGATCCTCTAAAAGACTCCCGTTTGTTCCTCGCAGAAAAACCCCTCCACCGAAACAATGTCTGGCTCTGTACTTGGGGGCCACCCTCCCAACAATGAGCGAGGCTAACACGTAGCCAAGGCACTGCTTCGCCAATATGGTAAGCCGGATACCGACTCTTCAATTGAAGAAATCTTCGGTGTCCCCTGGCTTGCAAATCCTCCTCTCAACGTCAGTTGTTCTCACCGAGCACCTTCACCCCCGTTGGAACGTATCAAGAGCTCTGAGGGATCCTTAGCCAGCATAAGCTCCAAAGCCGTGCCACTTGGCTTGGTCCACCGACTACAGCCGGCTGCTGACTCCGAACGCATGTAAGGCGGTCGTGGCCCCAATATCATAGTAGGCATTGTCGGTACGACAGAAAATAAATTCGTTCGATTTTTGTTTCTTTGCTGGCGACGCTGTAGCATCTCTACAGGCCTCTTGACATACTACTTCTTGGATAGACGAGGTTGATCGTACAGCAAACAGTTCTTGATTGTTAGGCTAGCCATCGAAATCTCTCGAGGATTCTAGTTCCCGTTGTAAGAACGCATCATCCAATGCACACATCTCGTGAGCGTTTCGTAGTTCACTGTCCAGCGTACAGGATATGATGTCTCACTTTCTCGTCTGGCACCAAGAAATGTTTGTTGCAACACTATTGTGAACGAGATTTTCACTCCCATGGCATGCATACCGAAACCATCGCTTCCTCAGACCGAGAAAAGTCTTGCCAAAGTACTCCAAGTCAATAATCGTTGTAGAAAGTGTGGACTCCTCGAACCTGCCGCTTGACACCTGCCGACTTCCTTAGAATTGTTCCTGACAATTCTAATCAAGGGCGTATTACCAAAAGCGGGTAGGGGCCGCTTCCAGACAAGCCATAGGCAGAATTTCGGTGCCCCCACAACGTCTCAGTTCTCCGTCATTTACGGCGTCGATCCATCTGGTCATATAGTTTTCTTACATGTGCAACGGACTCGGCATAAATTCTGCTCCGAGCTAGTTCAGGGCCCTGATGGCCTAAGCCGTGATGCGTCGTACCATGCCTGTCAGCAGGGTCTCTCCAATACCGCACTCGGCTGGAGAGTAATTTCGTACGAGTAGACCTCATCTGGACTACGCGGCTTGATCGGTCATTCTCGAGCACCCAGTCAATTGGGGTGTCCAATTCCGTTCGGCTGGGGTACAAGGGCGTGTGCAAAAAGCCGGTGAGTAAAGCCTGCGACGTGCTTCAGGGAAGCGATCTTATCGTGGAGTCAAGAGGATGAAGACGCGGAGTCAAGACGAGGAAGACGTGGAGATGCAGCCAGAAAGTAGAAGGGGAAATTGCTAGGGTAGGGGGAGAAAGGCGATGGGACGATGAGAGGGGCCTTTTCGTCTATGAACAGCAGTTCCTGGTAGTCGAGAGGGATTTTTTAAGGGGGCTGCTCTCCCCTCTTACTCGTGCTGTGATGGACATTAGGATGGTGTGGGGGTGTGAATCCAGGGCTTGACGACTTGATGAGCTGAAGATCTCCGGTCAGCTGCAGCTTTGATAACGCCCAAGCCAACATGGACAATAGCTGGGAAGACTAGACTGCGAAGAAACGTGGATGGCACTCACCGCTGACCAGCCATTGGACGAGCAAAGAAGCGCACGTAGTCACTTGCCTATGCAGATGTCTTGTTAAAGCGCTCTTTTCGTGGCCCTGAGCATTTCTCTCTGATTATTGGTTCTGCTGGTATTGCGGCTCATGTCTCCCTACACTGCTGCAGTATTTCCGGTCCCATTTGCCAGATGCAATATCGCATTCAGCTCGCTCTGACTGAGCGGATCGAGGGTCGGATCCGGCGGGAACGGGAACTCGGCGGTCATGTATTGGTTCATCAACCAATCAAACGGCGCCCCATCCTCCCATACGAAAAGCGACAAGGCGGGCGTAGACATGGAGTCTTTCGATGTGAGCGAAGAAAGCGTCAGTGAAAGCGATGAGATTGAAGAATTTCGATCACGGTGGGAAGATGCAAGACTTACTGTGTACGACGGCTGCACCGCCACTTCGGAAACGAACACAGGTTGTCAACGCCGAGTGTGCGGCGTTGGAGATGTGGATCCAGGGAAGGGCCGCGGAGGTGACTTCGTAGGGGGGGTGTCTGTAGCTCAGGAGGGCGATGTTGCAATTTCCTGCGAGAATTACATGAGTACTCTCGGATCTCGACGCTCGATGGGAAAGAACAAAGGAAGGAGAATGGAATACTCAAGGGTCAAGGCTCACCCCGACTCCACCATTTGGGTGTCTGCGCAAGAGTCTGCTGGTACTCGAGAGGACGAGGATCAGGAAAGTATGTCCAATCAGCTTGGGGTGGCGCGGTGCGAAGTTGCTGTTCGACGAAGAAGCGAACGGCCGTGTCTTGCGGTATCGAGGAGAAGGCGTGGTGGCAGTCTGCGTAGGTCGGACTACCGTGGAGTCCGCTGTCGCACTTGGGGTATGCGTTGATGGAGAGGACGTAGACAGGGATTAAGCAGAAAGAGACAGTCCAGAACGTTGTCGAGTATGGTAGACTTTTGTGCGGAGAGGACATTGGAGCTACAACAGTAACAAGATCGCAAGGGATTGACGATCGAAGCAACAGATCTCTCAAGGCAGTGAGGTAAAGCTACCTGCCATGACGACACGGTACGAAGGCCTGAGACGTAATATAAACAGCTAACCGCCTCGTCGAACATATGCGATCGCACCCAAGATTAGGATTTGAGTCGAGCACAGGACGGCTATAAGAGGCGCGAAGACGGCAATGGTTTTGAGGCGGGGCTACTCGGTTTTGTTTTAGCCGCAGGACATACCAAGTGAAAGTATATGGTTCGGATGCGGCTCCAATCATTGCTGTTGGGCTTTCGAAGAAATAGAAACTGCAGTAGCACTTTGGCTGTTCCCATCTCTTTCACCCCAGGTCCCCTTGGCGTGACCGAACCATCTTCTTGTCTGTCATGTTCCTCTCGTGGACTTGGTTCGGTGCCATACTCTGCCTTTGGTTGTTCTGTTGCCCTCCCGTCGTCTCCACGATGTGTAATGCAGGAATTTTCGGCAGTCCAGAACTTAATGATTGCACACACGCGGTTGGCTGGATACCTTTCGCGCGGATGCTGCACACGGATCCGCGCGCCCATGAGCCTTCGATCTTTGCAGAACCACAGTATATGGGAGTCCCCTTCGGACCATTGTTCAATAATCACCGACCAACAGCAATCAACCAGCTTCCCAAGATATGGAAACACAGTAAGTCGAAAGAATCCCAGGGTCGGCGCCGAGCTCGGTGGACTTTACTTCGAGATCCACGATTCTGCTAAGCAGTAGCACGTATTTGCAGACTCGTGCCGTGTTGCTCTGATCAGCGAAGGACGACCTGACCGAACGGGCGTGATGCGACCCATGTTTGTGGCAAGCTGGGGAAACATCATCAGTCAGGTTCTGCCGCTCCTCTGGACTTGCGCGGCCGGAAATCCACCACAAGGAGGCTATGTGCCTTTCCAACGTAGGTTGACGAGGTGTGGTGCGTGCTTTGAGCTCCAAATTATCAGGCTGACTTGCTGCCCCGTGATCAGTGGGATCGGGTGCCAGAGTGGCAGCTTTGTATCTCTATACGACCTATTCGCCATTTCAATTCTTGTCCATTAATAACTACATGAGCGACGGCCTGCCCATTGTTCCGATTCTTTCGGAAACTCTGCTTACCCACTCTGGCAATGGCACGTCGTTAGATGTTGCTCTCAACATTTCGGCGCGATCTATCGAGATGAGCGTCTGATGCAAAGATAGATGAGGTTGGGAAAAAGCATATTCAAGATTGTCTAGCAACCCGAGCGACGAAATAGGAGGCTGAGAAGCGTAGCAGCAAATTTAGCGACATTAGGAGACCATGGAATTATACATAGCATACACTGTCAAATGAGAGTGAAGATAGCCAGCTCTGCCTACTTTGAGAGCATTGAAACAGGTCTGCAGTCTCAGCAGAGACATCGTCCTTCTACTCATCTCGTACATCCGCTCAACGGGTGATTCACTTACTAGAAGATCCCCGCTACAAGTAGGCCAGCAATGCTTGTAAGGCCAACCAACCATTTGGTCCCGCCATGCCAGCCAGTTTTGCTATTTAGAGCTCCACTATTGATAATTACATAACAGCCTACCACTACATCATCCTGAAGTTAGCATTTCGCTTGAAAGCCAGACTTTGGAACCATAAGGCGTGTCCCTTAAGCGAATGCCGCCTGTACATATCTCAAACTTTGTAAAACACGCAGTTAGGGGTAACAGATGCTCAGAAAATTTGACTTACCTCTCGTTGGTTGGCCCACATTCGCCTCCGTTATTGTCGTGTAGCCCCCAGCACAATTTCCACCAGTAGCTGCCACCGCGACTGGGGTAGTGATGATACTTGTGTACGAATAAGACGTTGTTGGCGACGTCGTCGGTGCTGAGTATTGCACCACCGTCGTTGTCGCTGTGGGGGCCACAACGACCGCAGGAGCAACAATGACATTCGGCGTAGTCGTCGTTTCGCATCCGCAGTTGCTTTGCTGACTTTTGTATAAGGTCGTAGTCTGCGTTACAGCTTGCGGTTGCTGATATTGGCCCGCTGCGGCGACGTTACCCTGGCAAGTCATGCCCACGGCGCAGCAGGCGAGCTGGCCGGCATTATCCCACGCGCAGGACTGTCCATTTCCACAGCAGTACCCAGACTGTCCCATACCCGAGCACGAAACTTGAGAGGGAGACAGCGCGGCGCCATTTAGATAGATGACAGTGTTGAAGGAGCCAACTTGTTGAGCGCGCACGAAATGGAGGACGTAGAGGAAGAAGACGATGAGGGGGGCAGGGTCAGGGCACGAAACAAGATTTCGTGAGGTCATTGAAGCATCAACAGAAGGAAATGATTAAGATGGGAGATCCAAAGCGTGGTTCCATTGACCTAGAGATACTCATGACGGCTGGGAAGAATGGAAAGATCAAAGCCAAATGACAGAGTAAAGTATGGAAGGTTGCGGACCACTAGGCTTGCCTAAGTCCATTTAAATCCAGAATCCTGTTCTGGAAGATAAGTAAGGCCGCACTCTAGACCGAAAGCTGCGTGTAGGATGCTTAAAGTACGCACTGCTGGCTTCTGAGTCCAGTGGTGGTGACGATATCAGATCAGTTTAACCTTCAATGGAGCGGGGCACTCCGGCTTGGAGGGGTCACAAGACTTGTCTGAACCCTAGAACAACCCTTCGCAGCTGGAGAGACACAATACCGATAATAATAGTAATAAGACATTTTCAATATTGGCTTCTTCGTGAGCGTGGGCGACTCGTCCACACAAAGGTGAAGCTCAAGTGTGCTGATGTTCCTGAGCTCGACGGTGCCGATCGGGACTTTTAAGTTGCCGTCACTGCTTATATTGTGAATCTCCACACTGGAATCTCTTCATTATCCTGAAAAACCGGATGCCTGCCGACATGTAGCAGAAAGTGGTTCTATGGTTGACTGGTATTGATATGAGCTGGAGAACCAACCACAGATCGGGCGTTGCCATGTCCATGACGCACGGATCTATGATAACTCTGGGAGCGGGTTGAGATGGTGGACCTGACGTTCGATTGATGATATGACGGACTACAAGTAGACTGGGGTAGCATTGGCGCTCTCCTCATTATCCCTCGATTTATTGAGTCTTCTCTTCAAGATAATTTGCGTTGGTCAGGAGGAGATCAGTCCAAGTTCGGACGTTATTGGTTCATATTTGATTAGGGAGGCTTCTCGGCGTGGTGGCCAATGTGTGGTTGATGCACGCTCGGATGATGTGCATACAGGGGCGCATAATGGTATGCAGAAGCGCGATAAACGGCGAAGAGAGACGGTGGGGTGGCTCAACAGGGCCTGATGGCGATTGGTCTTTTTGTATCCGATTCAGGGTAGAAGGAGACCGGCTTGGATCGAGCGCTGTTGATCTTCTTACTATTTTAGACAGGTTTCAACCATTTTTTGAAGAAAAAAAGAGATAGATCTCCACGGCAAGTGTAGGGTGATGGTGCCCATAAGAGGAACTGCTACTGTCAGAGCAATGAACATGTGCACCTAGAAATCTATGGACAAGGTAGCCTACTGCTTCAGTGGATCAAGGTTCTACACGCTCTTACAAATCCGCTCGACGATAGTCAACAAGGCATCTTCAAATCCCATTGCAGGTTGCTCATTGGTATTCTGTTGACAGGTTGTCCAGTTCGATATCGGTTCTGAGGTTGCTGCAGAGGTACTGGGTTGGTCCAAATCCAAACAACAGCGCTTTGCCCAAAGCCTTCTCCAGTCCGCCCCGCTATTGTTTTCATGCTATTTCCCTTCGACTCGATTGAAACGCACGAATATTACGCGCCGAGATGGCTGGTCCTTACCTGAGGTCGTGAACAATGAATGGTATCAATCTGTGGACATGACCTGCACTGTCTTTCACTCTGTCACTAAGACATCAAACCTTCATGAACATATTGCATAATCATCCAGTCAGTGCTAGCTCACCACCGAGTTCACTCAACAATCGATATCTTGGACGTCCGGGTCTCCCGGATTGGATGATCGAAATAGCAGTTGAGTGTATGGACATGAAAGAATGGAGAGTAAAGAACGAGGAAAGCTCTCTTCACACAAGAGTCCTACGAACAGTCGTACAAGCAAATTCTCACAGATCATTTAATGCGTGTCGAGGTCGACATGAGTGTATATCTATACAAGAAAACCGTCTTGGTACCTTAGCCCCAGGTTGAAGAGGACCCTGAGGGGCAAGAAAGTGGCATGTTCTCCAGTCGCTTTACTGGATTGGTACTAGACTGGTGTTGTAGGGATGAGTACTTTAGTTGATCGAGATCGTAAGCTCTCCGTCTTTGCGGGGTTGGAGAAGTGGCAATGCTCTTGTGGAGGAGCAACAGTAGTCGAGATTGCTCTAATTGCCCATCGCCTCACATGCGTGAGGTATCTCGAGAAGTCAGTCGTAGCTCACGAATTCTCCTGCCACGGTGCAGAAATTGGATTCCATGGCATAGACGGTCTTAAGTTTAAGAGTGAAGAAGCAAACGCAATCTGAGCTTTGGGCGTGTGTGAGAGTTCCATTGGTTCACGCTTGCCTGCGGAGAATTGATTTGAACCCGGAAAGACATTGGTGGGTCTGGAGTAGTACGAGTACGTCTGATTAGGCCTTGCAGACATCAAGCCACGAAGAAGTGGGTCCAAGCTGATTAGTTCTTGGTTAGAGAGCTTACTGTTCCAGGAAAAGCGACGCGGGTTGACGTGGGCGGTAGGTGGACGAATCCATGGGTGCTCTTTGGTGATTGATGCTGCTCCAAGGTGTCACGTCGCGATAAGCTTTGCGTGCATTGCGTACAGAGGGTGCTGTCGATGACGAATTCGCAGCGCATAGAGGACATTGAACGAATGAACGGTGGGTGCGGTATCAGGTGTCAGCGGTTGCAGCGACGGTGCATGTTTCGAAGGCGTGTTGCGTTATCGGCGAGAAAAGTCGGGCATGCTAGCGGCTCGCTTAGGGGTCGGATCGGCGGCCAATGCTCACAATCACCGTTCGAGGGGCTCAAATTTCGAGATTGGCCGGGATTAACTTTTTGTTGAACGCGTCTCTGCAGTCTGCATGCAGCCCTCCCCGCACTTGCACGTTCCCACTTGTCCTCAAGATAGTGCGGACTTACTCTGTCTTTGTCCCCGTCACCAGTCACCACCGGCCTCGGTAATTCGTGTATAGGGTCCTTCTTTGAGCTATGGAGTCCCCAGGGTCGAAAGTGGCTTCGGTGTTTGGAAATCCCGGGGGATTCACATCTGTTTGGCTCGTGCCGTGTTTTGGGGCCTGTGTCCTGGGGCCGACTCGAGATAGATAAAGTAGCCGGATGGAAAATTGGAAATAGTCTAGAGTAGAGGCGAACGGTGCGGTTCCTTGCTCCCGCATAGATCTGCTCGCAATGGTGTATGAGATACGTAAAGCATATTCGCGCCGCCGAGTAAGTAACCTTGCACTCCGCACTCGCTCTCACAAGGCCTGCGCCAACGCTACTTTTAGCAGACGACCCTGCATGCTAAAGTAGCGTCTCACTCTTTTCCCTCCACTCTACCTTATATTCCTTTGTTTACTCATTACCCGTCAGTCGAAGTCCTCTTCATTGCTCCTCCATCTTCTCCTCGCCCCACCCTTTCTGCGACCGCCGTCGTTCCTTCCGCCTTGCTGTTGCCGTTGATCGGGTTGCATGAAGGCCGCAAGCGGTGTTTATCTGTTGAGCCGAGCCGAGCTAGGTATTTCCGACTTCGCCCCTCCAAACAGAAGGATTCTGACGGGCCAGATAGAAAGGTCTCAATCCTGTCTGCCCAGCCCCTATAGAAGGAGACCGCTCGCGGTGCCAATCACGGTGTATCTGCAAGCCGGACATTCCACCTTTGAGAGATTCAGCATCTTTCAGCGTTACCTATTCTTAAGTCCGTATTCTATCTCCAGGCAACTTTCATACGAAGAACCCTTCACTGGGCGTTTTCGATGTACGTTCCGACATTCCTACCTACCTTTCACTGTCATACAGATCCGTTATTCCACACACATTCACCCTTTCACATGGGCTCTGCATACCTAGTTATAACACTCGCTAATTTGAAAATTGCTGTAGAACCCCGAGACATCATTGTCAGACCTTCTGCCACCACATTCGATACCTTTTTATGCAGTAGACAGGGTCTTTTCAAGCCCGTTACATCTCCACGGTCTTCTGCTGCCGTAAGAATGCCTTACACACCACCATCCTCCCACACTCCGGCTGCATCACAACCTCAGTCTCCAGATCTTGGCCGCTCACAGTCATACAACAAGGACCAACAGCAGACTGCCTACGTTGCCCACAATGCTAGCATACCTAATCCGCCTCGGTCGGTGTCATCATCCAGGGACTATCTGCACAAGCATCGCCGCAGCCCCTCAATTTCGGAATCGCCCGCGCACGCCCCACAGCCCGCTACACCAGATGCTACGCCACTTGAGACGGTATCTCCAGAAAGCGAGGATGGATCATACAGACCTTCTGAGAGCGATCTACGCCCGGCATCACCTGCAGTGGCGAGGGGTACAGTGATCTCACCTCCGGACTCATCGCAGAATTCAAGCGAGGATGAAGCCAACGACGGTCGAGGGCGCCGCCGGAAGCTGGATAACATAGCTGAGCTGCAGGCCGCCATCAGAATAATTGAGCAGCACAGGGAGAGCTCTCCTAATCGGGGGTCAACGGAAGAAACCAGGAAAGCGAGGATGACATTGGGGCTCCCAGAACCTCGAGTGAATACCAATTCTGCAAGGACACCATTCTCGGCCCGTCCACCTCTTTCTGCTGAAGCACGGAAGATCTCACACTCGAGATCCAGTACTGACGCAAGTGCCTTCCAAAGCTTTCCACGTCACAAATTTGACTCGCCTTCACGCAGTGTATCAGAAAATGATTCGGAAGAGGTGGATGAAGCAGATCTTCTTGAGAAGCCCCCGTTGGTCCGTAAGAAGTCTGGAGAACCTGTGAGGCCGGCTCTGAGACCTAGCTCCGCGAAACGAAGACCTTCAAGTATGCCTGGTACGCCAACATACTCGAAGGCCGTTCACTTCAACAACGATCTCGAGCAAGTGCGTACATTCCTACAGGTAGATCGGCCACTCGCGGTCAGCGTGGGTTCCTCCCCAGTAGAAAACTATGAGAGCGAGCTTGAATTTCCATTCAGCGATAGAGGTCTCTCATCTCAAGAACCTCCCTGTGAGTGGGAAATGCGGCTTACCAACTTTCCTGGGGAGTCGCTCGATAAGAACACGGTAGTCAAGGTCGAGCGAGTGTATCTATCCTTGGATAACAAAACCTTGTTAGGCGCTGTCGCAGTAAGGAACCTGTCATTTCACAAGCTCGTTGTGGCACGATTCACGCTCGATTATTGGAAGACCACTTCGGAAGTCAAGGCTGACTTTAACAATGACATTCGGCGAAAGCAGGTCGCCGATGGGTACGATCGTTTCCTATTTAGTATCAAGCTTGAAGATCTAGCAAACCTTGAGAGCAAGACAATGTCCTTCTGCGTCCGGTATAGTGTTGCAGGCCAAGAATTCTGGGACAATAACAATTCAATCAATTACCAGGTCGACTTCACGAAGAAAGCAAAGGCTCAGGATGGCAAGCCTCTGCAAGGGACTAGTGCTCGCCCCTTGAGCGCGCTACCACGCAGCAAGCCTGCTGGACCCACAAACAGACCACGCAGCTTCCCTTCGACAGCATCGGATGACTTTACTAGTAGCCTGGCATCACCGTATGAGTTCTCGTCGTTCCCTCAGCCTTCTGCGCAAATCATAGGCGATTCCCCCATCCGTTTTAAGAAACCTGCTCCTGAGCTTGTGCCGGACGCTCCTGGACGTCGAACCAATGCCGCAGGTCAAGCCTTTGGCAGTCGTTACGATTTTGGCGCATCTCTCTCGGCTGCAATCGAAGCGGCAAGCAACGTGCTGGGTGATCGCAGTGAGGCCCAGATTAGGAATGAACTCAAATCAGCTCCAGCAAATCAGCTCAGCTTCACTTCGAAGCCTACCTTCGAATCTGCCAAGGCAGCCGCGGACTCCCACAAGAAGGGTATTGCAGCACATGTGTCAACCCAGACCGTCCAGGAAGCCAATAAGAAAACATCACCAGATATGGACACTGTCAAGCCGACTGCGCTTACCACTGCGAAGCCGTCTGTACAGTCATCCTCGTACCACGAGCTTCTCGACAAATACTGTTTCGTACGTTCTCGACCAGACAGAGAGGCCAAGGAGCTTGCGCGCTAATTTATGCTGTAGTTTGGATCTGGAAAACCTTCGGTTCCGCCAGCCAAAGCATGTCATGGCCAGAGCCAAAGCCCGGGCGATAATCAGACCGATGGAGTTTCCGAGGGCAATCAAGGTTCACAGGATCATTCACAACCTTCGAGTAGCGCTTCGACAACCTTTCCACCACAAGCCAGGTCTTCGCCTGTCGCGGAAACCAAAGTTTTTCCGAAAATCCTTAGCCCACGTGACTCCCGATCCACATCTCCTGCAATAGGGCCACGCCTTGGGTCCAGGACAGCTTCTCCGGTGTCGTTCGGTTATCCGTACCATCAGCCCATGGAGAACGTGTTCTTTGGAGAAACACATACACCAACCGCGATACGCGGCTAGACAGGCGAATCCTGGATAGGCCTACCTCGTCCTTGACTGCAATACAATTTCGACAGCACGAATTCTTTCTTGCTAACTCAGCAAGTGCCGTTCAGCCCCTCCCAAGCCTCGCGGAATTTGCAAGGTGGGGGACTCGGTACAGCGGCATTTAGCGACTCACGACTCGTCACATACTACATGTTCACGATTGCAGACTTTGCTGTACTTGAAGCGGTTGTTTCTGCTGGCATTGGTTGAGCGTCCGGTGATGGCATCTCGACCAGGTGGTTGCTTATGCTTGATTTGTTCTTCTACGTTTTGTTTACTGGATTTCCCGTGGGGTAAAAAGTGTGTCGCGCATCACTTCTTCAGCAAGCGATGGTGTTCAAGGATCGGGTAAAGGGCTCCAGCTTCTGCATGTTCATAGACTGCACTGATGGTGGTGCTTTGATCGTTTTGAGATTGGTGGTCCGATGCGGATTCTCCTAGTAATAGGATAGCGGAAGAAGATCCACCCCTGTGGTCTCGAGTGCAAGAACACTTCTCAACCGTCATCCTCCATCCTGAAATCACCATAGCATTCGCGTCTGCTTTGGAAGGCTTCAATGGGTCTCGGTCAACGAGAGCGCTTCCTTATACTATATACTGGTCATGCTATGTACTAGAGTCTCGCTTTTCAATCGATGTTTCGAAAGACGGCTGCCGTTTCGATATGTTTCGTTGCCTGATGGCTTTCGAACAGCCCTCTTCCTGGCTTTTGTCTCTTAGCTCGTGTCGCAGTCTACTTCCCACATCAATGCTCTCCTTGATGCCGAGGAAAGGGCGCGCTTTAGTAGCGAGGCAGAACTGCCGCCTCGACGTGAAATCGTCGCTTTCCCAGACCAGACGACTTGACCGAACATAGTTCAGCTATGTTGAGAACCTGAGAAAAACTCGCTTAAGCGCAAAGCAGCCTGCCCCGAGGTTATGGAACTCGCGTCCGTACGAAGGGACTGGACAGTACTGGTGGCAGCATTAGAAGGAGATCTCTGCATACAACCATCTGCTATCGACAACGACTGGAAATGTTGCAACTCGGGGAACATTCTTGGCAAGCTTCCTCTCAGCTTCCTCAGTCACGGCCATCCTTCTCTGCATCGCTTGCCAAGGACGAGGGGGCTGAGCATTCAGAAAGTTCAGCGCAAGCCAGGCCATGGCAGCTAACGGTGGCGTCGAGAAGCCTCACCTTTGGCATTGCAGAAATATAAAGTAAGTATTGTGTCGACAATCCATCAGAATGGGTGGAGAATTCGTAGTCAATGAGGCTCAAAAGACCAAAGGGACCAGGGTTCAGGGGAGTGTCCCCACGCGCGGCCCCAAATCTATTCCCCGCATCAAATGGTCGTCCACCATTCGATGCACTCGTGTGCTACAGCCTTGTCCAGCTTGCTTCTCAAGCCAGTACTTAATAATATTGTCGGTAACCAATCTGTTACAGTCATCGTCCAGCTCACCACATCTTTTGTATCACGTCAGTCTTAGTGTTCAGTCTCTTTCTTACGAAACCTCGGCGGGGACCCCTCAGAGGAGTTGGCAGCCTTGAAGCCTTGCGCGCAGCCAAGTTCACCTTGCCTTCTGCCAGCCAACACACTGGTTGGAACCAATATTCAGGCATTCACGCAAATTTAATAGCTTTTGCTCGCGGAACCGATGCTCTAGAAAAGCGCCTTGCATTATGTCAGCCTTGAGTTGGGGCGTTGGTGACATACTTACCCTTACAAAGCTCGCCTGGGATCTATACCATAACTGCTTTCTGGCCGCTCGCGACGCTCCTGATGATTTTCGACAGCTCGTCAACGAGCTTGCCTCCCTGCAAGGTGTCCTCAGAACCCTTCGCGATGATATAAACTCGGACAAGTCATTCCTAGATCGGATGGGGGAGAATAGGAAGCAGACGCTAGAAAGATGCTTGGCCAGCTGTTTCGAGACCTTGCACAAGCTTCAACGACTGGTCATCAAATACCGCGACTTGGGCGTTGCGAATGGACTACAATTCTGGAGGAAGCTGAAGTGGGTGAACAAGCAAGACGAAATCGCCGAGCTAAAGTCGAAGATCATGGTCCATACATGTAACATCAGCCTATGCATGAGCTCGATTGGGAAGTAAGTACACGACCTCTGCTTCAACTTGGGTGTCGTTGATCGCCCGTGTCCAGCTCTTCGCTCGCAAGGATAGAGACTTCGATGCTCAGGGCTTTGAAAAGGCAAGAAGCTGTGTACGAGACGCTTGAAGATGAAGATGAGCTCGCGCCCTTACAGAAGTCAAAGACAGCTCCAACCGTAGCACCATCAGAAACTTCGAATATGGACGGTCTTGGTATCAAGAGAGCATTCACAGGATCGACTTTGGTCGAGCAGCCAAGCAACCTGTCACCCGAATCGACACCCTCGATGAGCAGTGAGGATGCCACGGAAGTCGCCACTACGTCTCCGGCGACGTCGACGCTCAAAAGCCATTGGGTTCCAAAGTCAACGGGTAAAGCGCGCAAAGATTCCAACATGAGCGTAGAGCGAGGGCCGAAAGCATATCCCCCAACCCCGATGCCATCAGATGACATGGGACATGACGTTTTCAAGAATCCTCCACGGTCTCGCAGGCTAGAATCACTGGGCGCAGAGTCAACCGTAACTGACCTTGGCAGACCTCGAGACGTCGATGAGGTAGTAGCAGACGCCATGAAGACATTGTCTATCATTAGACAAAAGGAACAATCAGCCAGGCCACTGCGAATCGTGAGACAAGATCCACAACATCAAGCAGACGAAGCACTCCGGCGACGCTTCCAGCAGCTTGTCGATGACGAATTGAAGCTAAGGAGGCTGAACGCTAGGAATTGGCTAAGAGTTGCTACTTGGTGGCTACTGAAGGTGAGGAACACGCACTTCCCCTGGAATAGCTAGTCGGTTATGCACGGCTTCTGCTCAGTATGTCCACAAACACGTTGTGACGGGTTCACGAAGGACTTGAAGTGGGCTCCGGCTCCATCACCGAACCATACTACTATCAAAGTGCGCCGAATGGCTAATGGAGCATCGATAGGCCCAATACAACATGCGGCTCGAGAAACCTGACCTATCGATTACACGTGCCAGCTTTAGCGTTTCTGCTAAATCGAGAACGTCGGCAAATCAAGCTTACATAGATCTCTTGAAGGCCCAGTGGATTCTACATTCGATCATATTGTGTGAGGATAATCGGTCGTCTCTGATGACAGATGAGAACCGCAAACTCTTTCACACGCTGTCCGACGTGAGTCCGGTGTTTCTGTCATAGGGGTAGAGTTCTAACGTGTGAAAGGGAATTCGTGATGAATTCGGTGAGTTCGAGCCGGTCGACGAGCCCGATAAGGATGCTCTTCTCGAGCAAAATTACAATATCTGGGAGTTCCTTCAGCCCGAGGAGGAGGCATTTGATGATGATGATCTTCTGATCGGGCTGGAAAACGACCGCTGGATAGCTGTTGAACAGAGTGATGCCGGCGAAGAAGACGAGACCGTTATTTTTAGAACCTTTGTCAATGCAGCAATTGGTGGCAAGAGGTCCCGAGTGCGGTCCAAGGGTGCTCCATACATGCTTCTGTTATCGACCAAAGAAGGCGAAAGCGAGCCAAAGGTCACAATCTGCAATCAGAGTGGAACCTTGGGCCTGACCCGGGATATCACCATAGACGACCTGCAGGAGATATCCGTAGCCGACAGCCAGTTTCTAGAATCAGCACGCATGACAGAGTCCATTCCACTCAATTTCGGACGGATGAATGTCGCCGTAGCTTTCACGAACGAGGCTGACCTCAATACCTTTATGCGCATTCCCCGAGCCTACTTCAACGCTGTAAGGCGCAGAGAGCCGCGACAGCTGTCCGAGAGAGCCACAGAGACACTTCTGTTCAAGAGCTCCGTCGAGAAGTACGAGCAGCTCAAAGCATCGACAATGAAATCAATGAGCCCCAAACGGGAATTCCAATCCTGTGACATCCGGGTACTTGAAACAACAACCAAGGAAGCATGGCGTACGACCCGTCGACTCGTCATCAGCTCCTCTGCGGCCGAGAAGAAACCCTGGTGCAGCGAGATGTTCCTTCCCCTAAGTCGAGTCCAGATCAACCGAACCGGGCTTGCCAGGCAAGTCACTGTCAAATGGTCCAACTGCACACACGAAAAACTCGGGCGCACAGATGGCGCCTATAACAGAATCTACGACTACGTCTACGACGACAGCAATCCGAACATCTGCCTCTCCCTCCTCTTCCGCAACGCCGCCGACGCCGCCGAATTCGCCTCCCACGTCCTCCAGCTCTCCTCGCCGCCATCCTTCTCCTGGACCACCCCGACCCCCCCCGGCACCGACAGCCCTCAGCACCACGTCTACAACGTCTCCGATACCGAGCCCAACCCTCTCGCCTACAAAGCCCTGCTGATCTCGCACGCTCGCGCCGAATGGCGCTACACCGAGCTCTTCTACATATACCGCAGCATTGACTACGCCTTCGACCGCTCCGCCCTCCGCATCCGCTTCCCGGACGTCTACTACATCGACTACATCTCTACACACGTCGACAAGCTCTACGCCGCCCCCACCGACTCGCCCCCGCAATTCTCCCACTGCGAAAAACGAGTCGGCAACGTGCCCCTCGACTTCTCCGACGAAGACACCACGGTGCAGTTTATGTCCGCCCTGACCTCGGGCCACGAACTCGTCTTCAGCCGGCGCGTGCACTTCATCACCACCAAGACCCGGTCCCGCTTCAAGTCCACAAAGTCGAAGAAGGGCCCCGCGGAGGTGCAGCTGTGGCAGAAGGCGAACAGCGTGCGCTTGCTGAGCCGGTGGGGGGATATCGTCGAGGACAAGTGGCTGAGCATGGCCGTGCCGCGGGGGCTGCTGGCGCCCGCGAGGGACAGCAATCGCGCGGTGCTGCCAGGGGTGGTGGTGGAGCGGGGGAGGAAGATGGATATGAGTGCGTTGGTGGCGAGGGATGCAGTGGTGAAGAGGAAGGAGGGCGAGAGGGCGGGGGGCTCGACGGTGACGGTGGCTTTTGAGAGTGTGAGAGGTGAGTACTTTGGACGTTGATTGCTGTTTCGGCGAATGCGGGTCCTGGTGATGGGGGTTTTTGGCTGACGGCGATAGATCGAGAGGAGTTCGCTGCCGCGCTGGAGGGGCAGGCGCCGCCGCCGCCGACGGAGAGGACCGCGTTTGATGAGCTATTGAAGATGTGACTGGTTGGAGATACGCGCTGGTGTTCTGTTCTGGATTTGTTATCGAGTGGATGGGCTTGTGCGAGTTTGGCGTTCGTTGGTTGGTGTCTGTTCCCATCCCTGATTTCGTGTGGTTTCGTCAAACACCTGACAATCGTGATCCAGATTTCATCTAGCCCGGTGGGCTTCGATTGGTCTTGGGGTAGCTTATGGGATGGGACCACTTGGGATGGGCCCGAG
>JAABUS010001392.1_pt1 | contig 53085 bp, 50 predicted proteins | sample 5560161 | NCBI WGS metagenome assembly JAABUS01 (sample SAMN10711885, study PRJNA513376) | rock metagenome | isolation source: Antarctica rocks | place: Antarctica: Victoria Land, Trio Nunatak nord | collected 2016-01-04 | reverse complement strand
ATGAGTAGATAGCTCTGTTTAAGGCGATTCTAACGCCGTAGAAATTAATTTACTTCAATAAATACCCGATAATTCATGAGGCTTGGAATAAAAGTAGGTAGAAGGCTTGCTCGGTTTGGTGGGGCTAAGTAAGAAACAGCCCCTTATATCTTTCGTCATAGCAAGTCGATTAAATTAATTTCTGCGGCATTAGAATCGCTTTGAACAGAGCTATCTACTCATATAAGGTTAATATATAAGAAGGATTATTTATAGAGCTGGGACTGGGGCACTGATATGTGGGGGGAAAACCAAAAAAATTAAAATGCCAAGGATTTCGCAGCTTTCTGCACACGCTAAAAGCGCACCCCTGAGGTGCTCCGCCAGGCGGTACCAACGTTTAGCTGATCTCCTTCTCCGACGACGACGTGTCAGCTTGCTATTGTACAAAGAGTCCCTAGGAATGATTGCTGCTCAAGTATCCCTGATGTCCGATGGGAAAATGCTCCGTGACTGGATCTTTTGGTGAATATGTTCGAGGTTGGTGCGTTGTTGCCATTGGTCTTGGGTATGAAGGAGCTTTTCTAACGACGACGAGTGGGTTTTTTCCTCATGTACAATTGGTCCATCAGGAACAATTGCTGCTTGAATACCGCCCAGGTCGGCTTCGGAGACTTCGTGAGTACATGAAAAGGTAGGTGTGTAGTCATGGTTCATAAATCATTGTAGCTGGCGAGTTGCTCTTTACTGCTCGAGGAGGTATTAGTCAAAGTGGTCTGTTATTGTAAAGGCACTTCAAGTTGCCAACAGTAAATGTTGATTCTCATTCAAATAAATGGCTGGGAAAGATGACTCTGCCGCTGGGGAAGGAACGTTATACATTGCATTGGACAGCCAACTGAGAAGATTAGGATTAGAAAGACAGTGACACCACTTTTGCCAATCGGACACAGAGCCTCGGCCCAAGAGACCTCATGTGAATATCTTTGAAGCTAGGAATAGTCTCAATGGCCCGTGGCTCGTGCGTTTTGCAGGGTTCCAAATGTACCGCTTTTGGAGCATGGAAAGGCGCTGTGGAGGTACAGAACATAAAAGTGAAGAAGATTACACTATAGCAAGGCATTCAGCTGCTAAGCTAGACCTTTAAGGGTAAGGAACCGTGATAGCTAGGTAGCAGTCGCTCTCAAAAGGGGGTATGACTTATTCTACGGTATCATTCAGTCTGATAGGCCAATAGAACTTCTCTTTCGGCGGGAACCAGGCCAGATGAGTCCAATGAAAGGGGGGATCGAATAATTCACGGAACTAAGCCGATATTAGCCGTAGCCTGGTGATTATGTTTGATGTCATTGTTGTGTCCGCACCCGTACGCGTCTATCTTCATTTTCTGTATTTCTCGTAGCATCTTGCCTCAAGATCAACCTCAAGAAGGGTATCATGCCATCTCTACACACCTTTACAGAAGCACAGCACCGTTTTCAAGTCCTTCATCAGGTATCTTCCCGCATTATGAACATCCCGCAGGGGCCAACTCCCCGTCAGACAAAATTCATGCCCCTGGACCATAGCATCCGAGTCTTGTTGCAGGAGACACTAGCTCGAGAAGCGATCGAAAAAGAATACCACAAGCACCTCAGTACAGCAATGGGGGGAAGCGTCATCATATCGCGTGTTCCTCAATCAATCGGCTTGAATCTTTTAGACTTCGGTAGTGGTACGCACGGTCTCGTCGTGGAGACTATGAAGAAGAACCGGCTATCATACGTCCACGCTGCAGATTTTCGCAATTTGAACTTCGCCACGATTTTCGGTGCCACTTTTTACCAGGTCCCACTCTCATCCCTTACGGTTCTGTTGGAAGACTACTCGCGATGTCTCAAAGAGGAGTCGATGGATCTGATCTTCAGCCGTTTACTGGTGCCTGCTATGACCAACTACAAGGTGTACATTGGGCAGGCATTTGCTACGCTCAAATCAGGCGGCTACTTGGAGATGCAGGAAATCGAATTCCCCTGGATGATTCGTCAGTACACTCTCCCTTCTCACTTCATCTCACCTCATTTATTCTACCCCTTTCCACCGGTCGCAAATCAAATCCATGCCCTCAAAGTGGCAAGTTATCCAAATATCCCCTCATCCACTGACTCACACCCCAAATTCTAGGCGGATCCTACAATCGCAACACCTCCGGACTAGCATGTGCATGGCAGCTAGCCGCATGGATGCGCTCAGCTGGATTCCAAGCAGTAAACCCTCCCTAACTTCTTCCGGTAGCTTACCATACTAATGTGTTGAATAGGTCACCGTCTCCACCTTCCTCGTTCCCAAACCCGACTGGATGCCCGACCAACGCTCTCGCCCCGTGGAAGCATACCTCAATCTGGACGTGTTTCTCACGGCGGAGGAGCGTGCAAATGAGCAGACAGCTATGGCTTGCAACCTCGTCGGCCTCGGCTACTCACCCACTGAAGTCAAAGACTACCAGGATGCGTGCGAGGAGGCCGGTAAGGTACCAGTGAGGGGTGAGTGCGGAGATACGGTCATGGGTGGTGTGGAGGGTAGTGTGGCGGTTGTTTACCAGAGCGTGTGGGTTACGGTTGGGAGGAAGCCGTAATGGATGGACGCTCTGTGCTTGTGCTGGAGGAAGGGGAGCGACGTTAATAGGGTAGCTTACCGCTGAGATGAGCGTTCATGGTTTACGGTGGAAGGATAGATATGACGGCGTTGCTGGTTGCTTACCATGATATGAGCAGAAACAGTCATTGATTCAGCCTGAGGCTATACGATGGCTGATAGCATCCCAATTCAACGCATCATACCCCCATCTTCTCCCCCAAAAACTCCCTAACAACCTCCTTCCCCTCCCTCGCACTTTCAGCCATCTCATCCGGAATCGCAATAAACCCATGCGGCGCCCCACTAAACAACCTCACCACACCCTCCCCCCCAGTCATCTGCCACCTCGCAGCCATCAGCACCGAATCCTCCATCAAACAATCCTCCGTTCCACACAAAAACAAGGCCGGCGGCAATTTCATGGCGTACAGATCCGCATAGAAGGGAGAGATAGTTGGGTCACGACGTTGTTCGGGAGCTGTATTGGGCAGGAGGGCGTCGAGATATTTTTCGACGATTGTGAGATTTACAAAGGCGAGTGGGCGGTTGATGTTGCGGATGAAGGGGCCGAGAGAGAGGTCGTAGGCGCCGAAGGGGAGGATGAGGGCGGAGAAGGCGAAGGTGGGGCGGGTGCGTTGGAGGTGGAAGGTTGTGAGGGTTGTGAGGTGGGCGCCGGCGGACTGGGGGATGTTATTGTATGGTTACGTTTTGAGGATACAGGTGTTGCTTACTTCGCCTCCTGCGAATTTTAGGGGGGCGCCGAAGTGGGATTGGGATTTGTCGACGAGCCATTCGGCGGCATCGTAGCTGTTGATTATATTCAGTCAGCAATTGCTCTATTGAAAGAAGGGCTAGAGTCGTAGGTGTGAGTCTGGAGTAGACAAGCATTGGGATATCTCTCGGGCGTCTCAGAGACTATCTGAAGGAAAATTTAGAGTTCTTTGAAGACCTACCAGTCTTCTGGACCTTCCGGGAACGGGTGCTCAGGTGCTAGGCGGTAGCCAATAGAGATGACAGCGAGATCTACTGCGTCTGCAAGCAGCTTCAGGTATGGATCTTGGCTGTACTCAGTCAGTCGGAATGTCCCAAGGCCACATAACTGTCAATGTACATACTCCTTCTCGCTCATAAGTACCCAGCCTCCACCGTGAATATGCATGAAAACTCCCTTTACCTGGCCTTTCTGCTCAGGCATAAAGATGCGGCAAGGGACGTTCCTCCCTTTCTCCCTGGACGGAATCTTGAAATCCTGAGCTTCGTCAAGTCGGATTGGTTTTGGCAGCGCTGTTTTGCCTTCCTCACGCAACTGGGGGTAATTTGCTGCACCAACCTACAAAAGCTGCTAGCTGCGAACTCAGAATTTGAGGGAAATTCATCGTTTCTGTACCTCGTACCATCGCGGACCTTTCTCCGTGATGCCGACTATTGTATCATTCAATCGTTTCTCGGCTTGGCTCACGGCCTCCGGCTTTAGCTTTGAGGCATTGACGGTGAGATCGCTTTGGAGAGGCATTTTTGCGCTGGTATGAAACACTAGTGTATAGAGATGTCGAAGAAGTCAGAGAATGATGAGGATTCCTAGACTTTGGGAACAGAGGTTATTATATTATATTCATCTATTGGGAGACTTTTTGATTACATGCTAGGAACGTCATGTCCAACGGCGCCGGCGGTACCGGAGGTAAATAATCTGCAGAATCATTGCAGGAAAGCCAATGAGAGGGCAAAGAGAGCTATATAGAACACGGGTACAACCCCGAGGCCTCCATTTCGTTATAATCAATTAACATAGTTTAATATAGTTTGAGCTTGTCGTGGTCCCAAAGAGTCCTGAACCTTCTCGTCGCTTCAGTAGAGCCATCGAACGACTTGCCGAACGGCTGGGCGGAAGATGGGCGCTGAAAAGACACTCGAATAGGACGGAGAATAGTAATGCAGACGAGGAGCTGCAAGGCCCAATATGGCGGTAGATTCGAGAGTCCATGGGACACTGTCCCAGAGAAAGACCACTGCGAATTCGAGCTATCTGTTGGTGTTTTCCCGGTACATAAGCAGGCCTCATTGCTGTTCTCCCGATTGCGGTCTCTTGCGACTTCAAGAGCTTCGAGAGTAGGTAATGCAGCAGTTGACTGAATATCCTATTGGGGCTGAAGCCTGAGGACCTTTGGGTGGGAACGAAGCGGTCTCAGCGGTCTCCTGGAATTAGAGAATGCTGGGATACTACCTCTCGTGCGCTAGCATGACACATTCCGGTTTTGCCAGTTTACAAACCCCTCCAAATGTCCATTTAGAAAGTTCTTGAGAGACATGCCAGCCTCCTGTTCCTTTTGAGCATAGATGGGGCCACATGACTAGTTTGAGAGTGTAGAAAATGCCTCAAAAGGTCAGCTCCTCCACAAGTGGCACACGAATGGGGGGGACGCAAGACTAAAACGCTTATGTTTTTTTTCTTCGCCAACGGATACACTTCGACAGAGAATCGGTGATGATAGCCTGGGGGCAAGTAGAGCACGCAAAATGACAGTATCCTAGTTGCTCCCAGGCTATCTTTTGAGCATTCAAAGCATGCAGGAAGACGCTCTATAATGGGCAGTACATAAGAACTGCCTAGCGATAAGAAAAGTATACTTTATACTTGAAATGTCAGCCAGTGGTTCTTGGCGGTCCTCCAGCCCCCTAGAATCCCAAAAAAACGTCAGTCGGCGGTAGGGCTGAGTTTAGAGCCTAGAACACTTAGTCGCATTTCCAAACCCGGAACGCCTCAGATCACCCCTACAAGACAATTCAGATCTCCATACTACCAAGACTAAACCCTTACAGTCTACAGTACAGTGCCTAGGTACAGATAACCTATACATGTCAACTCCGATCAACGCTACCGCCCGGACATATCTTGCGCCGGAGTCGTAGATCGGCCCTTTGGGTCGAGGGGTTGATGGTGAGTGCTCCAAGATCAGCCAAAGATCCTAAACTAAGCCTTGTTTACAGATCTGCTTGCCAGTATAGACCTACCTCAAACTCCTCTGCAGTATGTTCAGCTAGCCAGGATAGCTTTGCTGCTAGAGCCGGTTGCTAAATATTCTGCAGTCCACCTCACCGGGACCTCTTCTAGAACCCTGATACTAGACACTATCTACCTAAGACCTCTGCCGGACTGTAGGATAGAAGGTCCGGAATATTAGCAAGAGCTAGGGAAGAGACGCCGCGAGCTGTGGCATACTAAGACCGCCATGACTTCCTCTCAATCTCCCCAGTAAGTGTTGCCGACTGTGCGACCCCTCAAAACACACCTCAGCCCTTGTCTTCTCAGCCGCAACAAATCAATATTTGACTAGAAGGATCTCGTGGCATGGTCTGGAGCTGCATATTCATATACTGTTCTGGGCTCCTGGACATTATTTCAGAAAGAAGCCCTTAAGGCCATGCACACAAATTTGCTTCTTAGCGTACTGCACATTTGCTCGAACTTTGACTGACTATGACAGCACATACGGCCCTGGCCAGTTTATGAACCCTGGACCAGCGCCTCGTCCTCCGACTGATAGGCCTCGCCTCAATCTAATGCCTTCTACTGTTGGCATACCAGGTAACATGTCACAATTGAGCCTGCAGTCACCCTCTCTGCACTCTAGCCATGAATCCGGTGCCCCTTCCATCCAACGATCAGCAACTGGAATGACCAATGACAGCTTCGGGACTGTCGGCGGCGTTCGCATTTTGAAGGAAGGCTACGCCAGATGCAAAGAAGGTTTGATGTGGAAGAAGCGATATCTCGTACTACGAGCTTTTCAGCTCGACTTTCAAAAAGATCGAGATGGGAAAGTTAGTATGAATATCTCGCTGAAAGACGTTACCAATGTCGCTCGTAGCGAAAACACTCGAATGTCATTCGAAATCACTCGTGTTGCCGATCCCTCAGCACGAGATTCTTCAGTCTCGAAACGCGACCTTCCTCAAAAAACTATCACCTGCCAGCTTGAGAGCGACGACGAGATCTATGAATGGATCGATGCTATCTACAATCGCTGTCCTGGTATCGGCGGCGTCAGCAATCCTACCAATTTCTCGCATAGAGTCCATGTCGGCTTTGATCCAATGAATGGTCAGTTTGTTGGGCTGCCTGTAGAATGGGAACGATTGCTCAAAACATCGGCCATCACCAAAGAAGACCAACAGAAGAATCCTCAAGCAGTCATCGAGGTCCTCGAGTTCTACTCTGATATCAACAAGCGAAATGAAGAGCCTGAGACTTATCCTCAATTGATGCCGACACCTCCTGTGAGCACAAACCAGAACATGCAGCTTGGCCATGGTGGAGGAGGCACCGCTATCGCACCTCCTAGGCCACCACCACCTACCGGAATGGGTTCCCTCAACAGTTATGGACAACCGCAACGATCGCCGTCAAACATTTCGCCATCACGTACCGGCACTCCAACTTCACAGCGAAATATTTCTAACCCAGAGCAGGATGGCAAGATGGGCATGAATCAGGATATGCGTCGTGCCATGGAAGAGCAAGCTCGCCAGATTCAGGCAGGCAAAGACCAGCGAGAGCGGGAACGTGTGAAATCCGAAGAAGAACAAAACCGTCGCGATCAGGAAGCTTACAATGCTGCAATTCCAAAGACTCGTACGCCAATGGCAAAGCAAGAAATTGGCGGGGGGTACAATGCAGCCGACGATAGGAGTTATAATCCTACTCGAAACGCACCACAGGCACCAGGCGTAGAGCGCGCTCGCCAGCAACCACAAGGCTCACTAAGGGGACCTACTGCTCAACGTCAAGCTCCGCAGGCACCCAACGGTGCAATTGGAGGTGCCCAAGCGGCCCCTCGAGCCCCATATACCCAAAAGCAACCAACAGCACGTTCTGAATCTCCTTCGAATGCACAGCAATCTTTACGTACGCCGGGCAAGCCAGACCAGCAGCGTCAACCTTCTCCAAGTTCGCGTGCTCAAGGCCAGGATCGCAATCAGACTAACCAGAACCACGTTCGTGCAAACGGTGCACAGACAAATGGCGCTCCTCGAGCACAACCACCCGCTCGTCTACCTGGCGCTGCACAGCCAGGTGTAGCACCTTTGAATGTTAAGCAACCCACTGGGGCACCACCTGAGTCTGCAGATCCTCACAAGCAGGCTGAGACGGCCTTGACTGCGAAGCCCGCTCAAACTCGTCAGAAGGAAGTCCGCATGTCCAGTATGACCGAGGGTCAAGTAATGGAGAAACTGAAGCAGGTAGTATCGAAAGATGATCCTCAGTTGTCTTACAGCAAGCAGAAGAAGATCGGGCAAGGCGCTTCCGGCTCAGTCTATGTCGCTAAGATTCAAGAGAATGCGATTTCTCCGGTCGCTAAGCGTCTTTACAAGAGCTACGGTAGCAAGTCGCAGGTCGCTATAAAGCAGATGGACCTGCGGAATCAGCCGCGCAAGGAGCTGATCGTCAACGAGATCATTGTCATGAAGGAGAGCTCACATCCTAACATTGTCAATTTCCTGGATTCGTTTCTGCAAGAAGGCAACAATGAGCTGTGGGTTGTCATGGAATTTATGGAAGGTGGTGCTTTGACAGATGTGATTGACAACAATCCTCACATCACTGAAGCGCAGATATCTACCGTTTGCAATGAGGCAAGTGCTCGCCTAACTAGGTCTCTTGTACATTCTAACACTTTTATTCAGACCTGCAAAGGACTCGCCCATCTCCATAGTCAAAACATCATTCATCGCGACATTAAATCGGACAATGTTCTCCTCGACGCCCGAGGCAATGTTAAGATCAGTAGGTCTTCTGCTACTTTCCTTCTATTGCAAGGAGCTTCACTGATCAATGCGTCAGCCGATTTCGGCTTCTGCGCGAAGCTCACGGATCAAAAATCCAAGCGCGCAACCATGGTCGGCACTCCTTACTGGATGGCCCCGGAAGTCGTCAAGCAAAAGGAATACGGCAGCAAAGTCGACATGTGGTCTCTCGGCATTATGGCCATCGAGATGATCGAATCCGAACCGCCTTACCTCAACGAAGAACCACTCAAAGCTCTTTTCCTTATCGCCACTAACGGCACGCCTACACTCAAGAATCCTGACAAGCTCAGTCGTGAGCTCAAGATCTTCCTGAGCCAGTGTCTTACAGTCGATGTCAAGAACCGCGCTACGGCGGAGGAGATTCTAGCTGGTGACTTTCTGAGGAGGGGTGGGTGCAGCTTGGCTAGTCTGATTGACTTGCTCAAGTTCCGCTCAGGCTCAAAGCACTGAGAGCCACCACTTGACAACACTTTCGACATCGTTTCAATTACATTCACTCAATTAGATGGGTCTATTGCCGGCGTTGAGGGGTAAATACGGTGCTCAACGCACCAATCTTATGGCAATTGATGGGATGTTACGAAAAGGCGTGATGCTGATGGCGGTTTCTTTCCCACATATGATACCTCAGCATGGGTATCTTCCCCATACTATGCTTCACGAAAAGCTCTCTAATGATGCTTGCATGTCTCGAGGAGCGGGGATCGGAAAGGTTATGATTGCTCAATGACTCGCTTCTTTATCACATAGTTTGCGTGGATGTGTGTAGACAAAAAGCCGCTTGAAATGAAACTACTTCAATGAAAATTCCACCGGATTCACTGATAGGGTATATGTAAATCAACCCTCCTCCCCAAAAGGATAATTAAACTTCAACAACCCATTCAAACCCCCAACCCATCCCTCATCCCCACTCGCCCTCTCCTTCCCCTGCCCTCTCATCACACACGGCACGCCGCCTACCCACTCATCCCCTGGCCCATTCAATCCCAGATCTCTCCGCCTCCCCAAAGCCTCACCCCAGACTTTGACGCCCATGCCTACGCCCACGCCTTCGCGCCGGACGCCATCGATCGAGACCTCCACTCCAGGGTCTCCGCGATTGGCGGCGGAGACTTCAACTTCGACGCTGGCTTCGCCTGGTAGGACGAGTGGGCGGAAGGAGAGGCTTCGTGCGCAGATGGGTGTGAGTACGATTCCCTTGACAAGCGGATGCACAATACTGCCTCCAGCCGAGAGTGAGTATGCGGTGGAACCAGTAGGCGTGGAGATGATGAGGCCATCTGCTACGGCTTCTGTAAGAACGCGACCGGAGATGGAGATTGTTAGGTGCGTGAGATGAGGCGAGGCGCCGCGGTGGAGGATGATTTCGTTGAGGGCGTGGAGGTGGGGGGGCGTTAGTATTTGGCCTTGAGCGTCCGAGACTGCGACACGTAGGCGGTTTCGTAGAAGAACTCGAGCTGTGCGTGTGGCGCCTTGACTCGCGCCAAGACTAGATGGCCAGCTCGATTTCGTAGGATGCCCAATGCTGTGAACAGCATTTTGGGAGATTGGTGGTTCGTCCTCCCTGGCATCTTGACTCTTCATCACGTCGTGGCGCGATGATGGCGCGCCGGACATGTATAATTCCCTGAATGCCCTTTTGAACTCCCCAAATTTCCACTCATTCAGAAATCCTAATGTCCCCATGCTGAAACTTAGAATTGGGGGAACGGAGGGGGAGGTGGCGAAGAGGGACGAAGCGCGGAGAATGGTGCCGTCGCCGCCAAAGGTGGCTATTAGGTCGACTTTGTCTGCCAATGCCGTAGGCGTGGATATTGGGCTGCGGGAGCTTGGAGAGCTTGTGGCGGAGGTCGACGAAGGGGGGGATGGTGGAATAGCATGGATTGGGAAGGGAAGAGAGGTTTGTATCTCTGAAGCGGAAGCAGGGGAGGTAATGAAGGATGTCGATGGATAAGTTGCTTGCACATGTCTATCTTATACTGTCAGAGTCTCATCATCTCAAGGGAAAATATGTTCGCGGATGTACTTTGCGAATTCAACAACAGCTTCCGTAGTCTGTGGTGTATTATCTTTCTTCACAAGCAGTACGTTCCTCGGTGGCGACGGCCATTGTAGCGATAAGAGATCATTGCCCTTTGTCTCTGCGAGTGTAAGCCCAGCTCTTGCTGTATGATATAGCTATAGACTAACCGTGATAGCTGGGATATATTCGGTCTGGAAGCTCTCTCAATTTCCTGATATCTCGCCACCGAGGTGTGCTTGAGAAATGCCGCTGGAAGAGCTGAAGAAAGGCTTTTCTTCGCGGTACCTTCATCTTGTCGAACAGCGAATTCTTTTACTTGAGACGAATGATGCAGCTCTTATAGATGCGATTCGGTGCAATTGCTGCCGGAGCTACGGGGAAACCTCCGCCGGTCTTGGCATTATGTAGACGTCCGATCCCTGCCCAGGGGCTGTACCTACGCTAAAAGCTCACTTGTACTTGCGCTAATTTATTGAGAACCTCGGCTGTACCAGATTCACTGACACCTCCTTTGTCCCAGTCATAATCAGGCGACGAAGAACACTTACAGATCTCAACATTTCGCGTTACTGCCATGGCTCATTCTAAGTTCTCTACAGCTCTTTAAACCCCCCCCCCAAAGATATCTACATTTTATCTCCTCCGGTGTTGAGGATCCAGCCACACTTTGAGAAGTCGAGTTACCATCCGATGCCTGCTAGTTTCGCAGGGTGTAGGAATGCTTTCGAGACTGGTGGCAGCCTGTGAGAGAACTTCTAAGCTACAGAAGAATACGATGTCGTGTCTAGAGAGTATGGGATCAAGTCTCAGAGTAGATGAGGCGCATCTACGGGGAAATGGTCAGCTCGAATCCATGTTGAGGGTAGCTGGGGAGATAGCATCCAATGACTACTTAACCTAGCTGACAAAGGAGGGCGTACCGCTTAATGTGCCAATGGTGATGCAGGATGTTGAGATCCTTGTAGCGGAAGACGAGGAAGGCTGTCGATGATGTAGTAAAAGATTGTACTTTACCATAACGATGGTCTTTCAAACGCTTTCAACAAAGAGATACAGCTATACTTGAACACGAGTGATGTTCGATAGCTTAGTCAAGGAATAGCGGAGAAGTATTCCTTCGCAGGAGTTTCGTGCGCTTGTTCCCGATCCTTTCCTTTGACTGGACGAACTACATGGCTTGGAATGAAAAGCCCACCCAACCCGGCGCGAAGACTTCAGGGAGCAACTTGAGCCACTTGGGCCTGGATTCCAGGTTTGGGACTTGCTAAGCAAGGACAGGTAAGCACTATCTGAAAGATTATACAGACAGGTATGCTACTATCCACGGCAATATGGAGATATAAAAGCCTGCTAACTCGCAGTATTCACGCAAATTCTTGCTAATCCGTTAATGAAAATTGTCCGCGCGCAGCTAGCCCATCAAGACACTGTGATGTTCAGGGGATCTAAACCGTAGGCCGAGGTATTACCCAACGTCAGAGGTGCTTGAGATCGCCCCGCTGTTGGATGTAAATGACAATTTTGCCATTGGTCTGCATATTTTTGTAGGTCTCAAAGCCTTCAGGACGAAAGGTTTTAGCAGTATATGCCATTGACTGCGTTCCTGGGATGAATGGAATCAGTTGCACGGCATAGGCGTAAGCCAGAAATCCGGCCACCTGAGAAAGTGCGTTAGTGTAGAGTTGCTATGACTTCAGTTAAAAATTTGGAAGCACTCACCTCGCCGGCAGAGAAGGATGTGCCACTATTCTTAAGGATACTCTGCTTCTTCCCACACTGGAAATTGAAACCCGGAGCCCAGACGGTGACGTAGCTTCCACCTTGAGAAAATCTGCAACAGCACTTGAATTGGAGAGTCGTCCGTTTGGATTCGACGGTACTGTTTGAGCGGCGAGTGAAGACAACCGCAATCCAACCGTTCATACCGCGAACTTCGATATCAGTGGACTCACCTGAATCGTAGGATCGATCCCATCGTCAAGTACGTACACCGTTGGTGTAATCGAGCCACGTTTGAATACGTAATACTTCTGATCCGCGAATGGTGTATTCTCGGCCCAAGTTACGACCTTGGGATCATCGGGAGCGTCGTATTGGCGGTCTGCGCCGCTTACATTGAATTTCGCAAGTGTGGGATCTGGCAACTGAAGGTATGATGGCTCTGCAGCCTGTTCGTCAAGAACGAGATCAGCCTGGCCACGGATTCAGCCACGACAATAGTTTTTTTTTGTTTTCTAACATTCTCACATCAGAGCCTAATGCTGCCTTCAATACTTCGGCTTCATCATAGGCTGTGAGTGCTCAAAATAAGACCCCATTGAACTCGGGACGATCGTGAGTGGGGACTTCCATTGACTCACTGTGCTTCACGATTGGTTGGATCGTTTCTTTGACTTGTGAGATAGACTTGGGGTTTATCGGGAACACTCCGTAATGTTCAAACAGATTCGGGTCCGATGTTGATGTGTTTTGCAGGAAGGGACGAATTCTGATTCAGTCCTTGATTCATGGCTAATGCCGCGGAGCTAACAGCGTCCAGAAGACTCAACCAAAGAGGCAACGTAAAACACAGAGTGTTTACGAAGCCGGATGAATACATGTTCGATTCTGGGCGTTCACGGTGCAACGCTTTGACCAACGTGTTCTTGTCGTCTCGCTGGTTGATGGAACACAAGCAGACAGCACGCCCTCAATGTCTTCTATGCTCGAACTCGGGGTCGTGAAACGACAGTAGCCATACAATCGGCCACAGCTTCACATGTGAGACATGCTGGACGCGCACACCGCACCGAGCTACAAAGCCATTCTCAAGGCTTTGAAGTGGACAATTACTGTGGGCAACCCAACACAGCCACCAAGGACAAAAGGGCAATGTGTGCTAGCCAATAGGTAGAGCCGACCCATAAGGCTATCATTGGACCGCTATGCGCAGTAGACAACCATCAACGATGCGCCAAGCGATACGTGCCGACAGCTTCAGTATACACACCGTACGTCTCACATCATACAGGATGGGACCGCGAACATGAAACTTCTGATCTCACTCGTGCTATCAATTTGTCTACAGCGATCCTGAACCCTTGCTGCGCCATCGCTCCCGTTACTCACACCGTCAAACCTGCCTGCTATGTCGCACCTCTCCTTGTTCAACACAACGGCCAACTTCAATCTCACAATACCCCTCACCGATGACACCTCTCGTGGCCCGTAGTAAGCCGTGTCAGCTCATCCACAAACGACCACACCAACCCATTAATCACACAGTTCGGTAAGCGATCCATACGACATGACCCACCCCGGCACCAGATCTATAATGAAATTCTACTCCTATGGCGACTCGCTCCCAGGTGACTGCATCAACAACATTTTCAACCACGCCCTCAGCGAAGCTCTCGCTCACCCTTACAACCAACTTATCGATTCTGAGGCATTCCAGAGCAGTTGATAATGTATCCTGAGGAGTCAATGACTTGGATCGTGTGGGTGAGGGCGTTGTGGCTCATGAAGGACTTTGTATTTAGGAAGGGTATGGGTTTCGAGTGGCAATATCTTGTATTGGAACCAGCTTTAGCAGATGTTTTGAAGGGCACCCTGGTGAATGGTTTGGCGAAGAATCAATAGGATCGAATAACTTATTTGACGGCATTGACGTGTTTCTGCGTATCAAATTTAGCGAGTCTATGATAATTGCTTCAATAACATTGTCACTGAAAGAACTTTTAGAAGTTAGCGAGGTTATCACCAGATCGTGCGACCATAGAGCGGCGCTCACGCTATACCCAATAGAACTACAGGTAGCTCTACAGAGCTCTGTCCTCTTGGCATGGAAGGCTCCAATGACATGATTCTTCTCCGCTTTGCCTACTAGCATTATTCATCACAGCGCTTCACTTTCTAGCACCCAGTCAACAGCGACGCCTGCACTTCTCGAAAGCTCTGGTTGCTGCCATGTCTGTTTCCAAGTCCTCCATACCTCCTCCCGCCCCACCGGATATCTCCATCTCCAAACCCAGATGATCAAAGCAGCCACGCGCAGAGCAGGCCTGTATAGACTAAGACTTCCCGAGCTTCTCCTGTTTACTCATAGTGGGAAACTTGTTTAGACCTTCAACTCCTGCAGAACATCCAAGAGAAACCCGCGCCTGCACTACTACCTTCAGGATGGCTACAAAGCGAGTCAACAGCCAATCCGTCCCTGAACCTCTCCCCAATCTTGGTGCCGGTACCGCAGGTCAAGCTTCGGAACCGCATCCAGCAGGCAGGATCAAGCATGGCTTCTCAGTCCAAGCCCTTCGCATGCTGGCTTTCACGATCTGGCTCAATACGGTCATCTTCAGCATCCACGCTACGCAACTACTCGGCTCGCCTCTCTACTTCATCAACCGTGACTACTATTACACTTACATGGCTCTCACTAAACAGTCTTTCGGCCTCCTCATAACGACCATAACCGCTTGGTTCAGTGCCACAATCATCCGAGTCAGTGGGGATAAATCAGTAAGAGGGCAGTTGCTGCAGACTGGCGACGGACGGTTACAGACAGACTTTCCAGAGCGATTGGTGATGGTTGCAAACCATCAAATATATACGGACTGGCTATATCTCTGGTGGGCGGCATACACCAATAAAATGCATGGACATGTCTACATTATCCTGAAAGAGTCTCTCAAGTACATTCCCTTCATTGGACCAGGTATGATGTTCTATGGTTTCATCTTCATGGCAAGGAATTGGGCGAAGGATAAATCACGCCTACAACACCGGTTGCAGGTGCTCAATAAGGGAAGCCATGGGGGTCTGTTGAGTGGGAGCCAGGGGCTGGATCCGATGTGGTTGATAATCTTCCCCGAGGGCACCAATTTGAGCGGGAATACGCAAAATGGAAGCAAGAAGTGGGCTGATAGTCAGGGCGTGAAGGATCTCCAACATGCGCTGCTGCCAAGGAGCACGGGGCTGCAATTCTGCTTGCAGGAGTTGAAGGGGACTGTGGACTGGGTGTACGATTGCACAGTGGCTTACGAGGGTATACCGTAAGTTTCTTTCGTGCTGTTGTATACATCATCTAATCTCTCAGCAGTCGTGGGAGCTATGGCCAAGATATCTTCACTCTTCGGTCTACTTACTTTCAGGGTCGGCCTCCCAAGTCCGTCAACATGTACTGGCGACGTTTTGCGACATCATCCATCCCCATTGATGATCCCAAACAATTCGAACAGTGGCTGAACCAACGATGGCGAGAAAAAGACGCGCTATTGGAACAATACGTTGAGAATGGTCGCTTCCCTGCTGATGATGGTCATGACTCTGAGGGAGAGCCTGCAACTAATGGCCACTCTGGCTCGAAAATGGCAAAGGGTGCTGGCCTCATTGAAACAGAGGTCAAGTTGGCTCACTGGTATGAGATTGGGCAAATCTTTGTGGTGCTGGCTGCATTTGGTTTGATTTCCAACATCTTGGCGAAGCTGTGGAACCTTGTCTTTTATGGCAACCTATCAGGGCGAGGCTGAGGATTGAAGCTGCTTAACAGTAATCCTCCTCGAGGCCGCGTTTTGTGCTGCTTACGGTTCCACGATACTGATGAAGAGATGGAATATGCTCGGAAAGGGATGATCAAAACCCTGGAAAACTGACACTCCATTGCATTTCTTGTTATGTTGTGATTGGTGACGGCCAAACTTCGGCTTTTCTCCTCCACGCTAGCTGAATCTGTGGTAGTGGTCGATCATGGGTTTCCTTTGCGGTGCACGCGGTGCACATTTTGTGAAGCCGCGATTTCCAAGCTCTACGACTTTCTTTGGACACTTCGCGGTCCTGTCGTTACTTTTGAACATCTCTCATCTTCTCGATCCCTAATATTTGATTCCGTTATCGATGACGTGGTGCTACTGACTTTCGCATGCGACCGCCCTGAGCAGAGTCGTAAAGCACCGTCCAAGGGCGCTGGCTTCTACCTTGACTTTCCTCAGTTCCGCTTCACTCTGCTACAATGGCGCCTTTCCAGAACGGCTATACGAACGGTGTCAACCGTCAACTCCCTACCGAGCCCGCCACAACAGAAGTGCGCTTCTCGGACATACCCTCAGCCCTTGACATACAGGTCTCTGGCGGAGATGAAACAGAAGCCGTCGAAATCAGCTTGGAAGAGCTACTCGACGATCCCACGGAGCTATGCACACTGCTTGAGAATGAGAACGCCGAGAAGCGGGTATGGATGATCATCGCCCTGGCATACGCGAGACAAGGGAAGATCGACCTAGCTATCGACATCCTACACAAGGGACTTGGCTCGCTAAGTAGAGGGAGTGCAAAAGAAAAGCTCGGCCCGCTCGGTCTGCTTTGCTGGATGTTCCTCGGAAAGAGTAGGAGTGCACCCAGGGTAATACCAGAAGGGCAGCCAGAATCAGAGGTGAAGACAAAGGACTACTGGCTACAGGCCGCTACGGGAATCCTCAACGAAGCAGCTCGCATTAATCCAGCGTTCCCTCCTCTCTATTTGGCACGTGGTGTGCTGTACCTCCTCCGCGCCTCCCTGCAACCTCCCTCGAAGCCTGTCGCACCAGGCGCGATTGATCACTCCGAGCGTGTTGAGTCATTGCGCCAAGCTCTGAAGTGCTTTGAGGAGGCAACGCGAGTTTCGCAAGGTAGAAACATGATGGCGGTGATGGGTACAGCAAGAGCACATTTCTCATTGGGGAAGTATGCGGAGGCTTTGAAGGAATACCAGGACATTCTGTCGAAGATGCCACACTTGCAAGATCCAGATCCCAGGATCGGTGTTGGTTGCTGTCTTTGGCAGCTAGGGTACCGAGACGAAGCGCGAGAATCGTGGGAGAGGGCATTGGATCTGGTGAGCAGATCATCTGCACAAATTTGGATGTTACTAGCTAACACAATTTTCCAGAATCCTGACTCCAAAATAGCGATCATTCTGATCGGACTCTATTATCTACACGAGAGTTCAAGGCACTCGATCAAAGACCCTGCTTTCGCCACAACATACAAAAAGGCTATTGAACAATACACGCAGAAATCGTATAAGTTGGATAAGAACCTGCCACTCACGTGTGCAAGCTTTGGTGGCTATTTTCTGACCCGAAGACAATACCCTGTAGTTGAGGCGCTAGCGAGAAAAGCGATTGAGTTGACCGACGTCAATGCCATTGCCAGTGATGGCTGGTACTTGCTTGCGCGAAGAGAACACTCTCAGGACTCGCCGGACTATTCCAAAATCGCCGACTTTTACGGAAAAGCTGATGCAGCGAGAGGCGGCGGCGATAAGGGTCATCCACCAGCGCGATTCGGATTGGCTCAGATACAAGTGTTACAGCAAGATGTGGATGGTGCGAAGTTTAGGCTCGAGAAGGTCATCCAGTCTTCGAAAAGCCTTGAGGCCATGGTGCTTCTAGGGGCACTTTACGCCGAAGAAGTTTTTTCCAATCAGGCCGCAGGGTGGAAAGAAGAGAAGTCTGCAGAGGTCAAGAAAGCCACAGCATTTCTTGAAGCTGTAAGATTAGCTTGGAAAGATCCAACGAAGAATATTCTGCCCGATCCTTCAGTACTAGTCTACCTTGCTCGGCTGTACGAGGCCGATCACCCAGACAAAGCAATGCAATGTCTCCAGCAGGTCGAGAAAATGAGTATCGAAGACATGTTGGAAAAGAAGGGCAAGGCGCGAGATGCGGAGGTTGAAGACACCAAGATGCAGGAACTCCGTGAAGAGTTGCCTCCGCAATTGCTCAACAATCTCGGATGCTTCCAATATCAGTCGGAAAAATACGACTCCGCGAGGGACCTCTTTCAGACGGCTCTCAACGCGCTTGTCAAATTTGGTGAGAGGGATGAGACAATTGATACTGATGCTTTGGTGACTACCATTAGCTATAACCTTGCACGGACGTATGAAGCAGCGGGGTTGTTGGAAGATGCGAAGACAGTGTACGAAGGGCTGCTGGCACGACATCAGGACTACACGGATGCACGAACACGATTAGCGTATATCGAACTTCGCCAAAATCCCACAGAGGATGGTCCTAAAGCCATCGCAGCACTCAGTGAAACAGATGGCTCGGATCTTGAAGTGAGAGCGCTTCTTGGTTGGTACCTCAGCAGATCAAAGAAGCGGGCAACGAACGTGGCGGAAGACCAAGAACAGCGGCATTACAAGCATACTCTGCAATTGCACGAAAAGCATGACCGGTACTCACTGACGGGCATGGGCAACGCGTATGCCATCTATGCACGTGAGATGCGGAGAGGGACAGAAAAGGAGAAAGAGAAGCGGAGTGCTGAATACCTGAAGGCTGTGGGATACTACGACAAGGCGTTGCAGCTGGATCCAAAGAATGCATATGCTGCTCAAGGTATCGGTATTGCGTTAGTGGAGGACAAGAAAGACCTCGGGCCAGCTGTCCAGATATTCTCGAAGATCAAAGATACTGTGCGCGACTCGAGCGTCTACATCAACCTTGGGCACGTCTTCTGCGAGCTGAAGCAGTACTCGAGGTCAATTGAGAGTGTAAGTCCAACACTCCATTATTAAAGTCCCTTCCGCTAATATCATGTTCTTCAGTACGAACAAGCCCTCCATAAAGACCGTGCCTCCGACCCTCAAGTCCTTGCCTGCCTCGGCCGCGTCTTCCTCCTGAAAGGCAAACAAGACAGAAACCCCGCCGCCATCAAATCCTCCCTCGACTACTCCCGTCGCGCGCTCGCCATTGCTCCCTCCCAAATCCACTTCAAGTTCAACATTGCGTTCGTGCAGATCCAACAGGCTCAACTCATGTACACCCTTCACGATTCCCAACGGACGCTCGTCGACGTCCAATCTGCATCTGAAGGTCTCGACGACGCAATCGAATCACTTACCGAAATCGCCAAAGCTCCCAATCCTCCCTATCCTAAACATGACATCGAACAACGCGCCAACATGGGTCGGAATACCATGCGGAGACAGCTGGAGCGTGCCATACAATCGCAACGCGAATACGAAGAGAAGAACGCAGCACGCCTGCAAGAAGCTCGCGAGATGCGCGAAGCGGAGGCCACGAAGCGCGAAGAAACACGTCTCGCTGCCGAAGCTGAAGCCGCGGAAGAAAAGAAGCAGATTGCAGAGGACCGATTCAAGATGCTAGAGACAAGCCGCGCACTCGCTGAGAAGCGAGCTGAAGAGGAGCGAAGAAAGGAAGAGCTTGAATATACCACAGACGAAGAGACAGGCGAGCGCGTTAAGCGGAAGAAGAAGCCACGTGCTGCTGGTGGCAAGAGGAAGAAGAAGGGCGAGGACTCTGACACCGATGAAGACGAAGTGGAGAGGCCGAGACGGAAGAAGGGGGCGAAGAGTGCTACGGAGAGTAGTGCAGTCAATTCAACGGATGAGGGCGCGAAACCAAAGAAGAGGCGGAAGTTGGCGAGGGGTGGGAAGAGTGATAAGTTCAAGAGTAGTGAGATGGTCGTTGACAGCGACGAGGACAACGATCTCGCGCCTGCTAAGACAACAAATGGCGCCGATGGCGAAGAGAGCGCCATTGATACGCCCATGGATGACGCGCAATCCGCCAACGGTGTTGTTGCTATGGGTGGCGATGAGGATGACGAAGATGAGGACGAGGCCGTTACTCGCCCACGCAAAAAGGCTGTCCGCCGTATTGAGGAATCTGATGATGAGGACGGGAACGAGGAAGAGGAAGTGCCACCTACCACCACAGCTGAACGCGCTGCTGCCGAGGATGAAGGCGAGGAGCCGAAGAGGAACCCGTTTGCTGATAATGATTTCTCTATGGTCGACGAGAGCGTCGGTGCAGCTGGTGGTGGGAACACGACGACGGAGACTTCGGGTGGTGTACTTGGGGAAGCGTATGGGGAGGGAAAGGAGACCGACGCGACCGAGAGGGATTGAGGGGGCAAGGCCAGCAAGGGAGGAAAGGGAGCATAGCAATGGCGTTCTATATGAAAAGTGACGTGTTTGCCTCGTGCTTATGTAGGATAGTGGGAAGACGAGATAGCTTCGTTGTAGTTTTGCCCAGCATAGCTGAGGTATCTTCGGCTCAGCCGGAGGTGGCAGCGTTTCGGACCTTGAAATTGACCATTCACCAATACATCTGACTGGGTATTTAATTGTCGGCTATGGGTACGTGAATGTGCTCCATGATTCTTATACATCAACGTGGACTGACTCGACTTTGTGGACTTTCTGATAAATCAATCATTTCTCTTGATGAATAATGATATTGTCTATCTGTAAAGAAGACCGTCACCTTGCTACAATCCACCATTGGACTGAATGACATGAAGTCTACCCATCCCCCTTCCCCACACCGCTATCACCTCCCCTCCCCCATCCCTGCCTTTCGCAAACCAATTCACATAAATCCGTCGTCAGCCCAATCACAGATCAACAGATCAGCATACCTTTTTTTCACAAATGACATACATCCATCTCATGTAGCCTTAGGGTTAGGGTTAGCAGCCGTCGATGTGACTGGTCATGATCTTCGTACGTTTGGGATACTGTGCTGGTAAAGCAGGGGATGCCACTGTACTGTTATATCTTGGATTATGACACTGTGGGCCCTAGGAAGACACCGTAGGGAGGTAAGCTAGGGAGGTAGGGCATGTGATATACGATGACCTATGAAGGTCTGCTGAGGGAGTGGAGTTTCAATGTGTTCGGCCAATTGGTTGTGCATACAAGGCGTATAGCATAAATGGTATAAAGGGCCGACAACGAAGACGTTAGAATAAATCTCCCCGAGTACCCTATGATCTACGATTGGTACGTGATGAGCAGTAAGGAGATCGGAGTAAGGGCGGTGGTGAAGAGCGGTGTGCCTGAGGTTGACAAGGCTGCAGTGCGGAGGTTGGGATTAGAGTTGTGGGGTGGGAAGTGTGGGGTGCATGTTGGGGAGTGGAGCGGAGTCGGGGGAGGCTGGAGCACGCAAGGGAGCGGACCTGTTTCAGAGGTTGAAAGTGACAGGTCTTGTCACTTGGTGTATTGTGAATTGTTAGAAAGGCAGAGTTGAAACGGCATGGCGAGCATGTTGTCGCGCTCTACAATGGCGTTTGTCGGCATGACATGGTGGAGGCCCGGAGCCTGCGGTCTTGAAGTCACGACGGCGTGGAAAGGGTTTGTCGCAATTGGAGCATGGTGTCTTGGATTCCAATTGCCACAGTGGCATGGGGGGAGTCTGTTGTCTAATTCTTCTTATGCAATTGTTAAAATGACATGGCGAATGTGCTGGATGGGGTTTACGACAGCGTGGAAAAATTCGGTAAAATCTACATATCACATTGTTGAATTGGCATAGTGGAGCATACTATCTAATACATCATGAATCGTGTATCGTACAATCAGTTGTCGAGATAGCATGGTCGGTGCATATCGTCTTGAATGTCAACGTCAAAGTGACATGGTGGACATGCAATCCGATTCCTCTCGTGCAAACATCACCAACAATATCATCCCTTACTTATATCTGCCTAAAACGCCGCATCTGACATTACATAGCATTTTATAGTCTTGCAACAGGCATGCTGTCCTGCTCCCGAGGGCGCAAAGCAAAAATACCGGCCACGCAAAAAGATAATCGACGCCTAAACCAGCAAAAAACACAGACTTTTAATAATTCATTCCTCACCATATAGTAGGAAGTAGAACTGACGATTTAATAAAGATTATCTCTAGACTCTATCCTAAGTCTAGGAATTTTCTCGAGATTTTTCCACATTGTTTGAGTAAGTGGATATGAGTACTAGATTTTGCGTGGCCGGAATTAGTGTTTTGCGCCCTCGTCCCTGCCATACAGCTGTCAATATGTCATGGTCAAACAGAATGTCATACTCGAATAAGAGTTGCGTGCTTGAAATGCTCCACCTGGAAAGTCTCGTTGTCACCTGTGACAAGATCAAGCTGTGCTCCACAAAGTCCGGAACCTTCTTCCCTGGGCCCCCGGTCAGATATCAGGGGCCAACGAATTCGCAAGGACAACTCGAGACAGTAGGCAGAAGTCTTGATTTGGGTCTCGATCTCAAGGTGCTTCATGCCTCTGAGAGCACTGTTGCTGTTCGTGTATCTGTGGCCACATGTCTCTCAGGCAAAGACATTGAACACACGATCTAGGCACACAGTCCAAATGCAGCCATCAAGACAACGATACCGTGCACCGGCTCTTGTCGATAGCTATTGATAGTATCGCAGTCTGAGCTTTATCTGTCTCTTGGTTGGTCCGGGCTCTCAACACTTCCCCTTCTGTCCATCCTCGTCCCTGTAGATATCCAAGGCTAGCTGGCAATCGTTGTGGCTGCCAACTATCGAAGCCTGAAACTGAGTTCTCATCTGCATTAATGGATATGTACTTCGTCTTGACCTGCACATCTTAGCTGCAATCCTGCATAGACTGCTGCTAGGGAGTTCCGCTAGGGAGCTTTCGCTTTTGGGTCGGTGGTCTTAGATAAACTTTGCGCATTGTTGCGCATGCATGGTCTTGGCATCGTATCCAGAAATCAGATATTCGCTCATGCACGAAATCTACTCGTGTCCGTTATGCACCCGTTCGTGGCTTACTGCTTTGGTTGTTTCACCAGCTCGGTGGCTGTGAGCGTTGATCTTATCAGTCGTATGTATTTGGCGTAAGGCATTCTCGATATGATATTGAAAACAGTTGCGCAGCTGCTGTGGCTTTGGTCTGGAGGGGCGCGTATAAATTGAATGCACTATTTATGCCTTAGGAGACAGCTCCAGGTACTTTCGGTGACAATAATTGGTATTGGCGTTAGCAGCGCCAGATCAACGATCTTAGAAGTTGCGAACGACGTTGCCGTTTCGTTTCAGTGGCTGACCTGTCTCGGCTGTCAACGATGCCTGGCTAGTGGAGAAGCTTTGTGGGGAACGCAGGTACCCTGCATAAGGTATATATATGCGCTGGATAGTCCGAGACTCTGCGAGATGCGCACTGGGATGGTGATCAGTTGGGACAGATCGTATACTTTCGATCTCATGCGAGATTGCGACTGGGATACATGATGTGGGGATTGATGAGACCTGGGGATGAAGGATGGGGGTGAAGTCTTCTCTTTGAACGGATGTCTATAGAGGTCTTTGGGGCGGACAACAAGGAGCAGAGCGAAACGGGCAATCGATGATGCGTTGTATACGAGCGTTTTGCGACTAGAGATATCAAAGGCATTGTTCGGTCTCCCAACACGCCCGAAGTGGGATCTGAGAAGCCAGGAAAGACATTGTGGTCTGGGCCAGGCTGTTGTGGAGGTCGGCATATGGTATGCTTAAGCGCTCATGGTATACGTAATGTATGCAGCGATCCATATACCATTCATGAACAATAGGACTCAATTGAATCGAACAGTGGTACGGACGTAACGAATTATTCATCGTCGCTTCGAAACGAAAAACCCTCGCGCAAACACTTCCAAAAGCCATCCTCTGGTTTTCTGCTGTCAAAGATTCCTGCGGGGCCCAATCTTATCTCTCCGCTTATCTAGTCGCGTTGGAGCCCAATAGGATTCGTGACCAAACTCTCGGTACCCGGGCATCGCCCCTGGACCAACCCTGGACCATCCCTGAACGCCCCCAAAGTCAATGGCTACTGACGCGCTCTGACTGACTGTATTGAACCCTTATTGGGCATGCCTTTTGGGGGGAGCCCAACCCGTGGCCGCGGTCGCATGCAGGTGCTCTACAAGGAACGAGCGTTGTGATCTGCACGCACGCATCCTAGAATCACACTGCAGGCAGGGTTGGTAAGTTCCAGGCGAAAGTTTCCAAGGCGAGGAAGCCATGAGGGAACAGGGAGCGAAGTCATGCATGTCCTGGTCCATTGTAGTGGGCTGCAGTATAATTCATCATGCAGATGGGTGTGGGCGCGAAAAGGGAGTAACTTCTACGTGCGTAGAGTAACTGCAGGTTTGCTCGCCACAGATACATTTATAGAGTGAGCTGTCAAAATGCCTCACCTCTCCCACTGCTTTTCCCCAGAGCGCCCTCTATCAATTCCCATTCTGAAGTCAATCTCTTTTGCCCATGAACCGGCCTTCGACGCCCTAAACTATTCTCTAGCGGCGTTGGCCTCTCTTCTCATTGCCGCGCACCAATGGCAGACAGCGTCGGCAGTACCTGACAGGCTCGAAAGCAGCCAATTCGGTTCAAAGACGCACGGAGAATCCTGCCGGTCACACGGATCAACAATTGCAGCTGCTCGATCGTGCAAATTGCCCATTAAACCGTAAGTAAGAGTCGCGTCGTACTAGCATTCTACTTGTCTCAATCAAAACGACGTGATATCGCTCGAGAAATCGTTATTAGGTAAAGAGACGGCTCATAGCGTTGGATTTTGCGAATTCTTTCTCGCTCCCGCCTGTTTCTTACGAATGACCAACAGTCTTTGCATTATTCTAACGTGCAACGATAGCTTTTCTAGAAATTCTCGATCTACGAGACAAGCAACGAAGCAACAAAGGAGCAAGCACCCTTCGCCTCGCCACAATTGACGTTGCAGACTACATCCCGTGTGCCAGGTGCCAGGTGCACGGCAGGATTCAACGGCGCGCGTCCTTCGACATTCGACGTCTCCACTTGCCAAACAGTCTCTGCGACAGACTCCATCCAGCACTACTTCTATACAAAAGCACCGTCAAGGCGCAGACCTCGAGTCCGATCACACTCCTGTCCGTTTGCTCAGACATCAGACGCAGCCCAGGAAGGAACCCCCTGTTCACGACTGCTGACCGACGATCGTCATAGCGGGACCACCTACTTTAATTGTTCAATCGCAATCATTCCAGCTCTGCCCTAGCGAGCGGCCCAACTGTGCCATCCTCTAGCCCCGGCCCCGGGGAACCCAGGGTTAACGCAGCCTAGCGAGCTCTCCAATACCGTTAACCCTTGTCACGCTCGTGGGTTCTCGACGCCAGTGAGACCAATAATCAACATAGCACCCACGCGAAGGCAGCTAAAGTACCACGAACCGCAAGACCCCAGACAATTCTCCCATTCCAATCCCTAACGGCGAAGAAGTGGTTTTAGGAGAGCCGACTCCTCGAGAGAAATTCGGAGAAAAAAAGCTTTGCTCTGAATTTATCACCTATCAACCCGTCCTGCCATGCCAACAGCCTCAACCGTCTTGAGGCACACACAACAACGTTGCCGGTAAAACTACCACCAACCAGAAGCTCGTAAGCACCACCATGTTCGAGTTCAAAGGGACTGCTGCGGCAGAACCTCAAAAAGCTGGGAGAAAACCCGATTGGAGGGTAGTAGATCATTACAAGATCCAGAATCTCGGAAAGAGACCGTTTACCACAATGCTTGCTCCAGCAAGGCCTTCATCACACCACCAGCGAGCTCTGACAGACGACGTACCAACAAGGCGACCTTCTCTGACTGTTCGCTCAAGAAGCAATTCTTCAATGCCAGGCAGTACTCCCTTCGAAAGCAATCTTTCACCTGCTCTCACAATTGACCGATCGACACCACGTTCAAGCAGTTCACAAGACAGGCATTCCTTTGCCGGAAACAGCTTGTATACGAACGCAAAAAGGTCGGAGAGTCTTGGCAAATCGTTGATGGCAAAAGGGTCAAGACTGCTCAAGCGTCAGAACAGCAAGAATGACTTGACGTCTCTACATCCAATGAATTGGTCCGAGGAAGATAGTAGGCACGTGCAAGAGATGTCAAATCGACCTGGCTCAAGGCATAGCCGCATACGGTCGACTGGTGAAGGTGAGTTGCCTCTGACAGCTGTAGCACGAAAGCATAATTGACCCAAATTGCAGATGGCATCGCACGGTGGAACATCTCAGAGCCTTTCAACTTCGAGCATATCATGCATACCACACCTCAGAAGGTCAAGAAGATAGACGAGCTTAGCCACAGCGATCTTATCGCCGATTTCTCAAGCCTTCGCTCCTCGCAGCTTGGAGCCCGCAGTCGGGAACTGAAGGGCATAAAAGCTACGGAGATACAAAGAGGGACATATTTCTCGCCTTCGCCGCCCCGGACTGATTGTCGTGCCTCCCCTCCCACGAGCCCCAAGAGACGGAAGTGGCAAGAGGATGATGCGCGATACGATACACTTCTCATGCCCTCGCCTTCACTAACTAGAAGCCTGCGACCAGCTACCTCTGTCGATAATTTCTCGCAACCCAGCCCTCGTTCTTACAATGCACAGTCTTCGCCCACTTCGCCGCCTCCTAGATCCTCCTCTCGACATATAGCACCAGACTTCTTCACCTTTCACCAAGAATCACCCACATACACTTCCTTCGAACCTGAGATCGCTCTCGAAGGTCCTGAATTTCCTGACTACCCAATCCCTACTTGGAATAACGAGGCCTACGACTTTGAATTGCCCCATGCTGTCACAACACCCGATGACACTGCACATTCATTCACCCCAATACCGTTCAAAATGGTCAGGACAGAACTTGCTGGCGTCCCCGAAGAAGACGAGGTCTCAGTCTCGGAAGGAAAGAGAAGCTCTACAAACATCCTCCTGCTCCGCACACCTACACCTAATTCAGCACTCAGACACGCCAAAACCTTCCCCAGCCCCCAGATATCTCCACTTCATCTAAATCGTTGGTCAGGTGCACTGCCTCAGACTACAGAAGTTGAGGAGGAGTCATATCCGAGCCGTGGTTCAGAAGCATTCAGCTTTGAGCCACCAAGCCCCAAGGAGCATAACGAAGAAATGCCGGTCGGACCACGGTTCTCTAGACGCACATCGCTACGGAGGGAAGTGTCATGGGAAGATGTCATTGACTATTGCTACGAGCATGAAGCCGAAGCGGACTGCAACTTCGACTGGGATCGCATCTCAACGCATGAGGAGTTCCCTGAAGTGCCCGACCTCACCGTCAACAGCCCCGCCAAACCCATCCTCGAACCGCCAATACAGCAAGAAAGCACCACTATCCCTCTTAATATCGGCGGCCCAGCCTATTCTCGATCATCCTCAACCTACTCCACCTCCCCGCCCCTCCTCCTCCCCCTCCAAACCTTCCTCCCAGAACTCGACCCTCCCTCCGCCCAATCATCCTTCAGCAGCATCCCCGAAGCCATCACCCCGGTCAACCCCACCGAACCCTCTCTCGCCACCCACACTGCTGCCAACTCCAAAGACAGCTGGTCCGACCTTACCGTCCCCGCCTGGCTCATCGCCGCTGACAACCGAGACTCAGTCGCTGTCCAAGAAGATCTACATCAACATATCATTACCGGCGAATTCATACCCGAACAGCATCAATTTCCCTTCAGCGTCGGCCGCGTCGATGGATCTACGATTAGCAATTCTCCACGCAGTAGTCGGAGCCCGATTAGCAAGAGCAGCTCGCAGGAGAGTTTTTGGTATGCGCAGGCTGCGAGAAGGCAGCGAAATGTGGGGAGTGTGGGCAGTTTGCCAGAATTGATGGGTGGGCATGTGGTGGGGAAGGGGAGCAGGGAGAGGTTTGATGCTGGGGCTGAGCAGCTCGCTGACCACTTCAACAACCTCACGCCTGCAGAACCCTCCGTCGAGGCTACCTCCCAACGTCGTCGCAACAGCCCAAGCTTGGTGAAGGATGTGGCGCTAAAGTCAATACTTGCTAAGGCTAAGACTTCGGAGGAGCATGCCCAGGCTGTGGAATTACCTTTGCACCCGGCGCTGAGAGATCGAGCAGGGAGTGATGCGGCGTTGAGAGGGCAGAATCTGGATATGGTTACGAATCCGCCACCGCCGACTGGTGAGGCGAGCTTTGCGAGGAGGGTGCGGAGTACGAGCTCGGCGACCAGTATGAGTCAGAGGTCTAGTCGGGCGAGTTATAGCTTGTTCCCAACGGCTGGTACTGTTAGGCAGACTTGATGCCGGCCTTACAGCGCGTTGGGAGCTCTTGTTGTATACATCAAGATCTACTGCCTCCAAAATTCCTCGCACGTACGCATGACACGATACGATTCACGTTCTAATGTCTCTTGTTTGGGAAAAAAGGGAAGGGATAATATAGTCTATCATTGTATTTTTTTATTTTTTTGTTTGTTTAATATCTCTTTTGGGGGATAACAGGACTAAAAAACTGGAGGATAAAAGGGCTGGATAGATGGGTAGAAAGCCCGAGATGTACTGATAGTATTAGACATGCACTGGAAATTTAGAGTGTCTTGAGTGCGAAGCATGTTCGTTCAACGATAATTTGAGCAGTACATATGCTATGCTTTAGGGAAATAACTCTCCAATATTGCAACCGGCACAGATATATGAGTAGAGTAAAAGCTTTTTTGAGGATATCCATTCTTTGAATGGTACGAAGATCTATCAACCAGTCTTGAGAAGCTCCAGCTTGCGCTCTCTTCGAGATACCCGAGGGTAGAGAAGGTCTTCCATTCATTATCTGTATGATGGTTGCGAGGTGAGTGATTACCTGACTCTCTGTTGAAGGTTCGTGTGAGGTACGAGCCCACAGAGAAATATTCGTCAATCAGGCAGGTGTGATGGATAGCTGATATCGAAAATTGGACGAGTACTCATAGCGGGGGGAGCAGGCAGAATCAATCTGTAGACGGCAATACCTTGTCGTGCGCTTGAGAATGCGCAGGGTTCACTGGCACGAACGTGGAGAAAATGGTCTCAGTTTCTCGTTGGTGCTTTGAAGGCGAACGTGAACATGAACATGAACGAATTCTTAAAACATCGCACAGAAGTCTGCTCTTTAGTCTTCTCCAGGTTTACTGCTGTCTTAGTGCAAGCAGCCTCAGTAATGCCACCCTCTCAAACATTTTCCGGCGCAGACTTCAGACACAAACTATCCAATTCACAGCCTTGTCTAGCCTCCAATAGCCTTCCAACTTCTCCCCAGTAGCATCTGCCTTTCTTCGCAAGCGACTTCCCAAACAACCCTTAACCTTTCACAAAGTAGTCACTCCTCTTTCACTTCGCAAAACATAGTGTCCGGAATAAAACATAATCCCCGTAAACCGGTAGCTGCTGCGAGGGTACCCTCGCTAGCGCTTTTGAAAGGTTTAAGTTGACCTCACCTCACCACAATTCCTTCAAGTCTTCATATCCACGATACTCTGTTTCCTCTTACATCCTTCAACGTTGTTCGAGTCGCCAGGAGCAGCTAACGATGAGTTGCCTGGAGCTGCAGTGCAGGCGGTGAGCTGGAGCGGAGAGCTGAACGACAACGATATCGTTCTCCTTCACACACCACAACACCTCATCAAGAAGCACACTGGTTGGGACAAGACTTTACTCAGGATCTTCTTTGCCCTCCTATACCTCTCCTCGTACATAAGCTCCACTCCGCATCAAGGATAGTGGTCCAGTACAAGAGGCTGAAAAGCCAGGAACGTGCGCCAGGAACGGGCGCAAATCTCTGCTCAAACCACCCTCAATACCAGTCACACGACTGTGACAAAGCAAGAAACGTGGCTCGAAAAGCTATAGCAGAGTCACCACCACCGCAAGAGATCTATAGCATACCATACATTCTGGCCCCGAGGCGGGGGGACAAATCCAATTACAGGCGCAGATGGAAGGCATGAAGCCACAGAGACGGGGATGATGTAGCAACCATACCACACTCTGACCTCATGGCCTGGCCAGCTGCTGGTATGATCTTAAAGACTCCGCGATCGCTGTCTCATATGCGCGGCTCCTTCTCCGCGATTCTCCAGGCTGGATCGGATCCTCTCTGAAGATGTTCCAGGGCTTCTGGTCTTCTGGCCCTTTCTCCTCCACCTCCACCTTCCTGGGTTCCCTTGCTGGTTTATCCTCGACATTGATCTGTTCAGTCTTGGTTGGGGTGATAGGCTTGAGTGGTTTGTGCTGGATCCTGCACATGATGATCGATCACCTCTTTAACAAGCTCACTTCCTGCGGCACACTGCTCGAGCGTGCCACCCGTCATCCCTTGGTTGGCATCTTTTTGAGGTGGAGGTCTATTTTTCTTCTTCGTTTTAGATAAGGGCGGGCCACCAGCCTCTCGGATCCTAGGGAAGGCCTTTGGATACCACGCAGAGGTAGCGAGCCCGTTGGACTGGAACGGCTTCCCTCCTCCTGTGGCCATATCGACCCCTTCGTTCGTCGCATACCACTTTCGAGAGTATTCTTCCTCAGCCGCCCCGCCCTTTATGGCTGCCTCCATCTTTTCCTTTTCGGTAATGGGCTTGGGCACATCTTCACTGAGAGATGGAGTGTTGGAGGATCGGTTGGACGAGCCCATACCAGTACCTACAACAAGGTCTAGATCAATGGTCTTTCCGGAAGTCTTGTTGCCATCGTCGCCAGACATTGTGGGCTTCAGTGTCGTGGCCGCCAACTTCAACCCCGGTATGTTCATCTACTGAAGCAGCGTCTTCGACCCGGGAGACAGTGTCCTCATTCTCAGCCTCTGGACCCACATCCTCCATGCCGTTGTCCTCGTAGCGTGCGAAGTCGTCAGAGCGCCTCCATTTGCGCAGTATGTTACTGGCGATATCCTTCGCTGCAAGGCTACTGTCGTTGTTGAAATCGACTTTCAAGGGGCTCGATCTCATCCCAACCTGTTTTACACAAGCCTGCTTCCGCTTCGGTGTAGGCCCCAAGCTCTTTACTTGAGCCTGAAGCCCAGCCTCGGCTCTCTCAGCTGGTGATAACATTGCTCCCCTCTCAATAATCCTGGGAGGGATGACAATGGCCAAGCCCGTTAGGTTTCTCAATGCCTCGCGCTCGCGTTCAAGGACCATCTTCGACATCTTAGAAAGCTTCGCGTTGTAGCCCTTGCTGGATCAGGTTTCGTCGACTTCGTTGATGCTTCGTGAGGTCTCCCCTTTTGGTTTGTGCTTGACGAGTGTGTTCTGGCTCGAGGGCCTTCGATACTTGGAATGTGTAAGTAATGTCAACAGCTACCAGAAGACCTCGAAGACCATACTGGATGAGTAATTTTTTAGCTCTTCTGGTCTCTTTGTTCTCTCCACCGAAGGCTTCTTATCCGTCGCGAGACGCTGCGTCCTGCGCTCGGGCGATATCATGGGCGTCGTGTTTGAGGACGTGAGGTCCACCGTGGCTTTGGTGCTCGAACTTTCATATTGGAGATTGCGTTGTCTAATGGTAAAGCTGATGTTTGAGCAACAAGGAGAAGGTGTTGTTTTGACAGCAAGATGTTGAAGGGAACAAGAGTCGAGAACGAAGTACGCTAAGGCGGCCTGATTCCTCGCAAGGCTTTAAAGGTGTTGAAGTCTCGGGAAAGCAACGAAAATCGCAAGAAGTCGAACATTGCAAGAATTCGAAAATCGTCTATTGATATCTATACGTCTACGCTGGCGGGGTGGAAAGGTTCAGTTGAGCAGGCTCGTGGGTTTTTGAACAAGATTCGTCTATTTGCGCTTTGCCATGGACGGGCAAGTCATGCCCATGGCCCTAATATTTGCTACATACAAGTGACACCCTTTCCCTCGGTCGGAAATTCGTCCTCTATCATCGGACTCTCGTTCACTTTGTTGTTGGCGTAGCCAAAACCACCCTGGCCCCCATTAAACAAGGCATTCACTCCGCTTAAAATCAGCAAAGTCTCTCACGCGACAATCGGCGTCCTCCTTATTGTCTTGGTCTTCCCTTTCCATGTCTTTGATGAAGGAGTACTCGCGGCAACTAATGGGCCAACTGCTTCTGCACAGCCGTGCTGAGGTTTGCGGATGTTATACTGGCTTGAGCATAAAGCCCTTTGACGATTTCCAGGTCATCCTGATTGGCAGGCGGATTGCCAATAAGTGCTGAACCTGACATTTTGCTCATTCCCCCTGAATAACCCCACCCGGGGAAAGACCGACGAGGATTCAATCCTTCCACAGCATCTCACTTGCTTCACATCGTGCTTGATCCGTCTTTGACCTGCACTTCGCTGGTGATTTCATGCCCATCTAGGATCTTTCCTAATGCATGATGTGCAAGAGTTGCGATATTCAAGCCGATCTCTAGCCAACCGAAGCCATTGTCGTCAATTCGGGTGCGCATAATGACGCACCCCAGCATGGTGCACACCATTTGCGACCACCAGTGTCGATCTCCTCCGCCTTCGTTCCAGTGCGCAAGGCCCTAGCCTTCGCGGTTGCACGCTCCATCACGTAGCAACCCTCATTAGCACGGCCATACTCATTGTGCACTGGCATGATCACTTTGCTACCAGAGCACCAGAACTTGTTGACACCGCCCCACGTGGGGATGTTTTCTTTGTCCGCTGAATACATCTCTGTGTGGACATAGAGCACAACAAATCGAGAAAAGTTCGCGCTGACGTAGCGAGCGTGCTGTTGTAGAACTCACAGCTGATTGAGCATGCGACACACACGCGAGCGCCTTGAGAAACCTTCTTGGACTTGGAGTCCTGAAAGCTGGCGCGTGGTTGGTGCTGCATGCACGATGTGCATAGGAGTAGTAGGTTGGGGTAATAAGTGAACCCTTGGTATCTTCGAATATTTCCGCGGCCAAGCGTTGGCTGGCTTCGTAGCGCTCGCACACGCCAAACCACACTCGAAGGAGCTGAAGGAAGGAGCAAGATGTGTAGCTGCCAAGATCAGAATACGCAAAGAATGACTGACTTGAGCGTGAAAAAGCCAGCGACACGAGTATTTTCTTTTTCTACTCAACCGATTCCAAGTAGCTTCATGATGTGCAAAAGGTGAGTCTGAGACTGAATCTAGGTAAGGAGAGGTAGGTCTCTGGCTCTTCAGCAACATTGGCGAAAGAGGTAGGTTTTCGTCTCTTTAAATGCCGATAATAAGGGATATCTCTCTGGCTCTTTATCATTTTGGTAAGAAGAGGTAGGTCTTCACTTTTTCTCAAGTTGGTAAGAAGAGGTAAGTCTTGTACTCTTCATCAGTCTGGTAAGAAGTAGTAGGTCTTTGGCTCGTCTTCGTTTTCGTAAGCAGACGTAGGTCTACGAAACTGGTGCTTGACGCTGGGAGGCGAATGGATCTCCTTGAAGGTAGAATGGCTTTTGCCAGTGCCTACCCAATAATTATCGTCGCTGCTACGCGTTGAGGAGACTGGAACCCCGATGCCATTCCGCTCATGTTTGGTGTTACTTCAGTTTGAGGGGTATTAGGTGTAGCTATTGTTTTGGTTTTGCTGGAGTCTGCTTTGATGTGAGAAGAACTTGGTCCCGTGGTTGCTCCACTTTCAGCGCGCACGCCGACTTTCTGAGCCTGGCTCGCCACAGTCATCGGGTCTTGCTTGGAGCTACTCCCATTGCCTTGGCTGCTGAGTCGCATCTTATAGCCACGAAGGTAGAAGCGCCGATGGCGCTGGTTGTGAGTCTTGGTATAGGGTGTGTGTCAGTATCCCGTATTGGTGGTGATGGATATGAGTGGCCACTGAAACATGATTGAGGAAGCGGAGTATTTCTGTTGAATCCGCGCCTTCGCTTCGTTGGAAGGTAAATCATCGACACCTTCATCCCAAGGGGCGAGCGAGCAGACCATTCCAAAGAAACCGAACGCCTCCCACAAACCAAGCTTACATGCTTCCATGGAAAATGGTTATTGATGCGGCCATGACTAGGAAATGTGGCGTTCTATTGGTCTAAAAGCTCCTTTGGTCCTCTCGAGGTCTGGCACAGCTATATAAGCTTCTGGACACAGCCTTTCTCGTCATGCCGTATCCTGTATCGTCGGTAAGCACCCCACCTCGACTTTTCTGCGTTGTTCGAACGCGGTCATCTGCGCGCCAGTCTAGCCGTGGGATCAACGCTTCTGCGATCTCCCGTCTCCAACATGGTAAGATATCCTCGCTTTTCGCTCCACATGGTAGTGCGAGGCACATCGACAAAAAGCGAGTGCTGCTCATCCAGCTCACCCAGTGACTGTTTGAGGAAAGTCTTGAATATGTTGCCTTCGGGCTGGTTGGTAGCGAGATTGAGGTTGATTGTGGGTAGAGCCAAACACGAGTGGTGCATTTAAGGTAGAATTTGGGGAGGAAGTCGCGGATTTTAGGCATCTGCCAGACACAGAAGCTCCCAGCAGATCTCGTGGTCGATGAGCCGATAAACGCGCGTTGTTTGAGAACATGGACTCAATTGCCTCCGTCGACTGCTCCACCTTCAGCACCATTGGAGTGCTTTGAGGTCGCTGGCATTGCTGCTTGCAAAGTTTCTACTGACAAGGGCACCTCCATGACTGGATCGACCTTCTGTGAGATTAGCAAGTCTCGCCTCGTTGACTGGGCTGTAACTACCATGTCCACCGACCTCATTACCTCCATTGACTGCTCCACCTTTGGCGACGCTCGAGCCAACAGGCATCTCAGTGTTGCGGCTCTCGGGCTGCTCGCGGATGGTATACATGATGGTCTAATGCTGCAAGTTGAGCAGCTTCGCCGTCACTGGTGGAGATTGATCTTGAGGATGTCTCCAGCCTTGAATCGTGTCGATCTCCCCCAACTCGTGCTTTGAAATTGCGGAACGCCTCAAAGCACAGACGCAGATCCCTTTCAAGACCAGCTCAGATAAGTCACAAGAAAGAGCCTGTGAGTGGCACAGCCACAAGAGTCCGTGCGTTGGGTCATTATCAGGCCATTCCCGCTGAGCTCGCTTTTTTGGAGATGGAGGCATAGCTAGCGAATTGCGCGCGTCGTCAGACCGGATGAGTCGACTTTCAGCGCCCTGGTTATTCAGCTCAGCCAGCACCTTATTAGCTGGTGTCTTTGGTGTACTCTGTACTCCAATCAGGAAACAAGTCTTGGAAGAAGGCCGAGGTGACCAACGTATCTGTCTGGTCTCTGCGCTGAAGGCATGGAAGTTCAGCTGGATGTAGGCCTGTTTGGATGGTACAATCTCTGCGCTAAAGGCATGGTAGAATGGAAGCCCTAGATTGTGATTTTGTACCGACGCTGCAAGCTATTAGCGAGGTACCCCCAAGAATATTGACTCGAAGTAGCATACTCTTGTCTATTAGTCCCAGAGCGAGGATCGAGGAGTCTGCAAGTCGAAGCAGATACCACTCACTCGCGACTCCGGCTTTTGATTCCTGAGTACATCGTCGCCACAACTATGGTACGATCTCCCAGAGCGGTAGCGGAATTGAAGTCGTCGGCAACACCGTGGCGATGAGATGCTGGCAGTGGTGGGAACTCAATCAGGCCATGCTTCGTGGGATTGTTGGCTATGTGGGCATAGATGTCGTTGAGATCACTGAGAGGGGCTGTCCAATTCTCAAATTTGGCCACTCGCTCTGCCATCCTCGCGATCGTGCCCAGATGAAGGACAGCGAAACAAAAGTTGGTGATCCAGATGCATGATCACGGTGTGAAGATCGTCATTTTCTCCCATGGTACCATCTCCCAGAGCGGTCAAGAATTCAACCATTTCATGCTCCGTGGCGTTGTTGGCTATGTGGGCTTAAATATCATTGAGATCACTGGGAGGGGCAGTTTTGTCCCTGAGTGGGCAGCTCTTGTCGAGCATACTCCCATGTAATCATCTAAGCGTTTCAGATGAGTCTCCCTGTGGTGGCGAATACACAGCGCAGACTCAGCTTGGGCACGTAAGATGCGTGCGGCCTGCAGAGACACAATTATCACTCCCCACCATTCTTACCTTTTAACGAGCTGCTCGAGGCTGGTGATCGGAGCACCACGATAGGTCAAGAAGGGCATCCGCTGGTGGTGGCCAAACAGTTCCTGCTCGTCATGTCCGAGTGCAGATTGGTTGCTCGCCCCACAGGAGCAATATGCTTCTAGAAAGAACCACGTGTTGTTGTCGACATATCAGGTGGTATGGATGGATCTTCCTCATCAGTGGCACGGAAAGCCCCCGTTGGGAGTGATGCAATTGGCCACACCAAATGGATTCGTATCAGCAGATCGATCTATACTTTGTGATAGATCCCATACACAACTATTATCCGTCAATACCAGCTATAGAGAGGGATCTCCAGGAGCTTACATTTTCCACAAATGGTCACAACGGTCCCTCGAGACCGATCTCAAGTATGCCATGTCGATAGTGTCCTAGATTCGCTCCACCTGGACCTGGATGTATGCACGCCACCAATAGTCTGGTGCCTTGGCACCTCCATTCGGAACCCATTGAGTCAAAGGTCTTCGATCACCGAGATTCAACTTTGACCGGTAGCTGACATGTCTTCCTTGGCATAGTAGCCACTCCACTGAGATTCTGGTCTTGTTTGGCATCCTCGATTGCTCGGCGTGCGCACGTAGCACTCGTGCCAGCCCCGCGATCGTCGTTGTCAAATTCGCGACCTTCAACTCAAGCGTAGCCGTTGAAAGCTCGACAGAGCTGAGAAGATGTGCGATGGTGAGGAGTGTTGTGATGAGTGTGGTAGTCCAGGCAGGTCCACGACGCTTGGGTGCGGGCTTCCACCCTTTGTCAATGTATCAGCTGTTGCAGCAGAAGCTCATATACGACTGGGATACATTAGTATCAACAACAGAGGGGGACTCCGAAGACTTACAATTTCCATAAGGCGTCATAACCATCCCTCGCGACCAATCTTGAGTACGTCATGTCGATGGTGTCCCAGATTCGCTTGCCTGAAATGGCGACCTTCTGCGCTTCGCATCAGTCGGCGTCCTGGTTGGGCCTCGCCAGGCAACGAGGGTGTCCTTGGGACTAGCTGTTGATGATATGTATATGTAGACTGGCGAACTGCAGGCAAGATAGATGATGATGATGATGATGAAAGAGGAAGGTGCTCTGATTGATGGTGTTGAGCAGGAACGGACTGAGGATTGCCTGGATGAAACAATCACGTGTGGGCTCGAGGCACTAGCGTCCCTTGGCAAACAACCGAGAGCGCTATCAATCCGCTAAGAACTCCTAGGGCCGAGATTATCAGGGATTGGGTTGGTCAGAGTGCTGTACTGGAGGCTCCCGGCACTTTGAACCCCTCGAATGGCTGTTCTACAGCTACGTGATTGCCAACTATCTGGTAGACGGGAAAATTCGCGATATACTGTGACAGCGTGCGTGAACATGGGCATTCACCACAACTCTCTAAGGCCTGATATCGGTCTATCACTCGTCTAGTAGCCTGTGAAAGACTTGGTTTAGACATGTCGAGTCTATCTCCATTTCAGCGTTCTTGGCTGTCTAATTTTGAGCAAGGCTGGGGTTTGTATACTCGTTCCGCCATTTCAACTTCCCTGGACGATAGTGTAAATCGCTTTTTCTATTTTCTAGGAAAGGCACATGGCCTTCACTGAGTACGAACCATCGCTCTATCCTGTGGAATCCTCAGCCAGTCTTCCTACTCCCACTGGGTCAGTAGTTGATAAGCTTCCTGGTCGTCTATTACGTCTATGGTCATTGCCATCACTTCGCCATGGGTTGGTTGAATGGCTTCCAGACCGCTGCTTCACACGGAAATCACAATTGTTTCAGGCCTCCCTAAGCCACCGTCGCAAGGGCTATTCTAAGCCATGACATAGCTACAGCTGTCCCAATAAAAATCGGAGTATCGTGTCCAACAAGATCGTCATGCTGTTAAAGCGAAGATCTCGAGCATTCGCCCGTTCTTTCTGTCGGCGGTAGAAGGGACCACTGAATGGACGACCGAATTCATCGGCGTTCTTCGCATCGTTACCCCAGTGCTCCAGAAAATTTGGGAGGTTCCTCATAAATGCGGATTGTAGGGCGGGTAGGGAGGTGACGCAGACCAGCATAGCCGCATCAAATCCTGCTGCTTAGCATGCTCAGGTTTGACAACGAGCTGCTCGGTATCAGGATTGCGGACTGGTAGCTTTGTCATCAGAGCGAACGAAGACGCAGACATGGCAATAAATTCACAGATGCTGGTATCGCAAGAAGATGATGGCAGACCAAATGTGAGAGTGGGCGAGAAGAAAAACCAGGACAGCAGTGCGTCGCTTTCGTTGGGCGCCATCACCACCACTGCTCGTGTCCCACCATCACCACTCGCATAACCTCCTGCGCTGGGTAGCCCACTTTCCCGGTCATTGCCGCCGCTGTTGCTCTCGGTGGGGACCCGAACCTCTCGTTGCAACATCAGGTCTAGTCTTCTCATCCCATTGCTCGTCCGCATTGATCATGAAGCGCTTGTTGGGCCCTCTCCGTTCGTAACGCCATATTCGTACTTTATCCCAACATCACCAAGGCCAAGCTTTGAAAAATTCCTTGGTCGATGGATGAATTTTGCGGGCAACGAGGAGGAAGACTTGTCCTGCTGAGCAGAAGGAGCTAGGATGCAAGATGCTGACATTGCTGTGCACGATCATAGATGGTTTTTGTGGTCAACAGATGGGGCGGTCGAGGAAGCCTGCGAGTTTTGAAAGGCTATGTCCACGAGGCTTCCTTGGTGGAGACGTGCTCGAGGTTATCAATTTTGGTGGATTTCGGATTCTTCAAGTATTGACGGTTCAACTCCTTGGCATTGGCCCTTGGTTTTCGCGGCTTTATATCTTTGTTGTCCTTGACAGCATCCAGGACTATGTCTTGACAAGTGATAAATGCAGCAAGCGTCCAGCCGCCGGTGGTGACCGAGACAACCTCCCCAGGAGTTCACCCCCTTCAGACGGTCTGCCAATTCCTCTCACGCCAGCATTACCTGTGGGAATACCATGCGTGCCGTTGGCGTCGTCTCTCTAACTTGCTGGTAGGAGTCACTTAGGAGTGTACATAGACAGGTTTCGTTCCTGCGGCCTGTTGTTCATGGATCCCCGAGAAAGAGGCTGACTCGGTGCAAATTTGTTTGCGAAGGCATGAATCTGAGGCTGCTGAGGCTGGGCTCAAGCCTGTACACTTTCTCGGTAACGGAAGCCAGCTTGAACCCATCTGAGGACCCAGAGACGAGGAGACTGGGTGACCAGGATCTTGCGGCGAAGTGAGGCCACTTGGGTATCCGTATGAACCATAGTACGCTGAAGGTGGTGCATAGCTCCTAGGTCCTGGCTGTAGATTTGGAGGCTGCTGATGCCCATAGATAGGGTATTGAGACATGCCTCCTGGTAATGACGAAGTACAGAGGGTGAGATCCCACCCATGTACCAGATGTCTGGCACCCAGCGAAAAGGTTTTGATGCCTTGTAAAGGAGTGCCTACCTTCTTAAGCGCTGTAGGCTGGGGCTGGTATGATTGTCCAGCTGACATTGGCGTTTGTTATGACTCCAGTTCGTGCTTAGGCCGAACTCGCAGTGGGACCTCAAATTCAAGCATTGACCTTTCGGTGGCTGATTTGTCGTCCTTGGCATAGTATCCACTCCACTCCTATTCTGGTCCTATTCGGCATCCTTGACAACTCTAGCATGTCATTCACCACAGACATGCTTTTGTCAGTGCGTATTGCTGATGATTCTACCAATGCTGACCTCAAGATTGAGCAGTAATGATGTCTCTCACCCTCCTCTGGGCACTCATTGCGGACCTTTTTGATCCCAGGTCAACTCATGGCACACTTCGCACGCGATCTTCGCTATCAACGCTCACAGGAAAGATTGTGAGGTCGAGTAGGATATAGAGGTGGAGGATTCTCTGGCCTGCATTCGCGCTATAGACTCTCTTGTGAAGCTTTCGGTGCCTTTGCCTTGGATGCTTGCCAATGCTTGTAGAGCTTTTCACGGTCAACGGCTCGGTAAGAAACACCCTTGCCGTTCGTAGCGACGACTGGGTCTGGTGCATGACAAGCTGCGAAGGAATGGAAGATAATACCGTGGCAGTATTGAGTCGATGAACGACATAGTCTTCCGCAATGGTTATCCCTTCCACCGGCAGAGCGTTCGTTTAGCGGGATGCCAAGGAAACGAACCCTCTTTCTGCCGGTGGAGGGAATAGCAACTGATCCTCTCGTTCTCTTAAAAGGAGATCTCGTCTGCCACTGTCATCAGTATTGGTCTAGAGATTCCGCAAGGAATTGTACCCACTGCTGTTGTGGCTTCTCGACGCCGGGAAGGTCGTGCCAATGATTGCGCCGTTGATCTGATACAAGCTGGGAAATGGCCCTTGACATATACCATTGAACCTGTGGCGTAGTGCTTGTGGAAAAAAAAGAACAGTCGCATTCACTTTCGTGTGCTCGAATTGAGCGGTATCCTTGGAGTATATCCTCATGTTAATTCTTATCGCCACCTGTCCAAGATGGTGCTGAATGTAATCCTCTCCACTTTACGTTCACGTTCGAGCCGCTCGTTCTTCGGCCACGTTCACTCGGCATAGGCGGTGGCCAGAGCAGTCTAGCCAGAGCGAACAGGATGCTTGAATCACGATTGCTTGTCGATGCACCAGCAGTGGCGGCCGAAACTTGCTTGAGCCTGATGCGGCCTGTGGCCGACGATCATATGCATCAGACGTTCGTCATCGCTGCTGAAGTCAGCACATGACCATATGCTCCAAATCTACGCGAAAAGCTCAGCACAGGGCTTGCCCTTGATCTTGTTCTTGTCAATGGTAAGGTGATCATACCAGTAATGCCCATTGGGATGAATGACAACGTGCTTCGCATTGACGGCGCGAGCATCGTCGTAGTCCTAAACCATCACGTTGAACAAGTCCCAATTCCACTCGAGCTGGGCCTTCTTCGCGATAATGAAGCCTCGATATAATGCTGGAACCTTGAAGAGAGAGCTATTGGAGGGCTCTGGTGCTGGCTAACTGCTTGCGCTAGGTACGGTAAGGGACTGGCGCTGGTCTGTTGCCGCGTTCAGGCTGCTGGTGTGGGGCATGTTGATCGTGGATGATTGGTGAAATACGTTGACTGAGGGGGAGAACAACGCACACGAGTCGCACTTAGTATCTATACGCCAATGGACCTGCAGATAGCCAGGTTAGTCTGGACCAGACATACGGACGACCTTGCGTTTTGACATCTCCGGTGATTTTATGCCCATCTAGGATCTTTCCTGATGCACGATGTGCAAGAGTTGGGATATTCAAAGCCTCATGTGTTGTTGGTCAAGTATGACGCATCTTTGACCGTATGGCATTATCTCTGTGATTGACGTGGACGTCCTTGGTAGCAAGCAAAGACATCCATGGTGGACAAAATCAAGTCATGACATCGTAGCTTTGGCTTTTGGCCTTCTTCATCATGCTCGATGGAAGCTTGATGGATCCAAAATTCTCGCCCGAGAACTCCTTAGCGCCAAATTTCTACATGCCAAAGGAAAGCTTTAGGAAAAGCTCGGATTTGCTCGCTATCACGGCTTTCGTGCGTACTAATTCAGACTAAGGATACGGATGGCCTTTATAATATGAGAATGGAGTTGTCCAGATATTGGAGATCACCATATCTCTAAGAGCATGAGTTGAAACTTTGACGCTATCTACACACAAGCTTCTATATATTCCCTAAACCGACCCTCCGCTCACCAAATATTTGGTGAGTGGACTTCTCCCAACTACACTGTCTCCTTGAAGACTCAACTCCGCTGGAGGCCGTTGTATTTGCTTATCGGTTGGACTCGTGCGTTCCCACCCTAGCCCGAAAAGAAACAGGTCCAGTGCACCACGTGTAGATTGGATCGAGCTCGGGAGTGTAGAGCGGCACCTTTTCAGACCAGGCAATCCTTCAACTACGCCTGATTCTTGAAAATAACGTTGTGTTCCCACCAATGTACCTTACCTGGCGTAAGGACGGCAACATTCACTTGCCACCAGTAGCCTGGTGCCTTGGCGACTCCATTGTTCACCCACTGGGTCAAGGGTCTTCGCGTCCCAAGGCTCAGTTCCGCTCGGTAGATTATGTATCCCTGGCAATGTAACCATTCCGGCTCTTTCCCAGGCACTGAGCCCGTCGTCACTTGTGCCATGCGGCTGCGAGTAGGTATGAGACAATGTCTATCGCAGAAAGCAGGGAGTTTGCCATCGTGGAGGTTGTTGCAAGGGTATGGAGCTGGTCTTGACGAGATACCTTGTCGAACTCGGCAAAATAATCTACCGCTACCTAATAGGATGTTAGCTTCAACGAAATATATTAGGGGAAGGAATAAATACCACAGGAACTTCCGATACTCTGCAGTATGACCCGAAGAGCTCTTTTGTCCGCTTCGCTCAAGTCTTAATCAGTGCGTCGAGTGATGAGATCTTGGGACCAAGGAAGTCAGAAACAATCGGTATCCCCCTACCTCCTTGGTGGGTTTTTTAGACTTCTTAAGCTTCGGTACATCCTTGGTTGCGGTCTTGCTTGCGGTCTTGCTTGCGGTCTTGCTTCCGGTCTTGCTTCCGGTCTTGCTTCCGGTCTTGCTTCCGGTCTTGCTTCCGGTCTTGGTTGCAGTCTTGGTTGGCTCCTTTGTGCTCGATTCAGCATTGCCTCATTATTCGAGACTGCTGCCAATGCGAAGTTGCTGATTCCCCATTCATCAAGTGCGCTTTCCATTTTCTCCGAAGAGGAATTCGGTAGAATTGAGGAATTGGAAATTGTGAGTTTGCAAAGTAGAATTGGATGCTTACACTCATCTTGCCTTTCTATCTTCTTGGACAAAGCAGCGAACATGCATTCACCCTGGCATATCTGTTGATCAGAGATAAGGGTCTGGTCTTCCTCCGGAATGCACCACAATCAGGCACGAGCTCTTCGCCATTTCTACTAGGACGGGCAGGCAAGAGGCGGATCCCCAATAATTGCTGAACCTGACATCTTGCTCGTTTGTCTCGCTGTTGGCTGTGTGTAGATGAAAGGGCCAAATGGAATGTGTGAGTGCAATCGAGTGCACTGCTTGGGAAGCTGATAGCAAGACGCGGCTGTTGCGAAACGGCGTAAGCTGTATCTCAAGAAGCTGTTTTGGACCCCAGCTCAAGACGTTTTCCCAATGCAGATTGCGCAACATATCCTCCAGACCAACGTAAGGGTACCCTAGTGCTTGTCAAGTATCAATGCCATGCCGCGCTCACAGAATGTATCTGCCGTCGTGAGGGTTTCTTGGCTATCCCTTGTGGTAGTCGTTGTACCATATAGTGATGGTGAAAAGAATAGGGGAGGGGCCCTTCATCGCAATGATGTACGAGTACCCGCAACGAGATGATGTGGTTTGGCCCAGTGAGGTTCAGTCCAGCTGAGGTCTTATCCGAGTGAACGTATTACACCATCCTCCTCGTTGTGCGCCACGACTTCACCAGGCGTCGTTCCTAGCTTTCTTCACGAGCATGTCTCTCCTCTTGATGTCAGGATTTGTACCTCCTGGAACCGGTCTATCATAATTCGCGTCGTATCATCACTCGAAAATGCAACGTCGGGAAGGCACGGAGGATCTCCTAGATATTCGCATGGGGACTCTGTTGGGAATTGCGATTGACTGATGAACATCCTGCTTAGGTCAATATCCTATAATGACGACGTTCATTGGCAAAAGGGTCTCACCTCCAGACAGCGTGTGATAAACAACGTCAACGGTAGATGTCATTGCATTTCCCGCCAAATCCTGCAGCTCTTTGTGAGTTTGCGGCGTCAAGATCAATCTGTCGATGGGCGCTTGGCCTGTCCAACCACTGGTCAACGTGGCTCAGATTCCACTGAGAGTTGCTGTAAAACTCAGGTCGACCATTGTTGCGTTCCGTACGTCGAACAGCCTATATTCTCTTCGAACATTGCTGGGAGGTAGGCGCAAAACGGATTTTTTGCCTAAGGAGGTCTGCGATGACGGCGAAAGGGACATTACGGGAGCGATGATATAGTAGAACGATGTCGTCCCTGGTCATCGAATTGGTGAGACGCATCTTGCAAGTCTTTGGAACTGTAGCGCGAGGTGCTCGAGGCCGGTGATTGCAGCATCACGATAGACTGAGAAGGGCATCTCTTGGAGAGTGGCAATATCACTCCCTGGGTTTTAACGGCAAAGAAGTGGCTTCGTGCTCTCCCAAAATCCAAAGAGACTCTTAGCATCATAGGCTTGTTCTCTGGTTCAGCACTATGTGCTCCTTAAATCGGTAGCTGAAAGAGGTGTAGGCGGAATAGCTTGTATTTTGAAGCGATCGGAACGATTGAGCTGTCCACATTTTCGTTTTTTTGACCTTTCGCCCATATGAAGGGTCGTTGCTGTTCAACGCGAAGCAAGGAATGGTTTCCATCTTTATCGAGTCCTGGAAATTCAAATCGTTCGCCCTCGGGCGCAGAACCTCCTTCTTGCCCTTTAATGTGAAGGGTGTGCGTTGAAACATAGCGGAGGAGTCGCACTTGGTTCCTTACGTCTTGAAGAGTTGGAATTCCAGAGTCGGATCGAAAGACTCAGGCTGGACATCTTGCGAGGCCTCTGCCTATTCGAGTGGTAAAAGCGTCCTTAACACCGGAAATCTGGAGGAGCGCGAGTATCAGCGGCATGGCCAACTGTGCCATGCAAAACAAAAGCGAGTCTGTGATATCATGGATCCATAGAGGCCACTCCCAAGCACAATGCTTGGAGTGCTCGCTTGCCCTGAATAGCAGAGAGATCATCGAAGTAGCTTACCCGAGGGCGGTCGAGGCAGATAGACAAGGTTCAAGCCTTGCCAGCAGCATTGGTGATAAGGCTACCGATCGGGTGTTTGGTCATGGCTGGCTAGAATACGCCTGGAAGCACCGATGCATGATGGTAGTGGTGTTTCATTTAGATATGATATATATCTAGTTGAGTTTGTGATCAGGTATGTAGAATATGTAAGGAAGGTGGACGCGTTGGATTTTCCCGAAACACTACGAGTAATCAATCTCAGCCCTACCGAGCCTCATGTTTCCTACAGGAATTATTACTATCGACCGGTCGGTGCTCTAGCAAGTGCCATCTCACTCAGCTGCGAATCAATGCCTTCGAAACATTTACATGGATCTATTCTCGCAAAGTATTCTATCAAATTCAGTAAACTCCAAACCATCATTCACATATTAGCCATTTCTCCTACTGGATCCAGCCATTCTCATACTGGTATTCGAGATTCAGGGTGAGGATTAGTGTTGTCTCCTCGCATGCTCACAATCTCTTTGGTCAGGTCGTTCTCGCCAGGCTCTTCTCCGTTGCGCGCTCGTGTAGTCTTATGGCTTTTCGACGTCGCCTTGTACCATTTCGGTCTGAGGAACAACCTGCATCAATCTACCTCCTGCCGCAGGGCCCAACCTTCTTCCCACCCAGGTTTCGTAGGCAGACGTTCGGTAGGCGCTGGGATGCTATCGGTGTTCCACGCTCGCGAAGGCCCTCATTGTTGTTTGGGACAACGTACGGGTCAATTGTCTTCATCTTGGGAGGGGAACTTCTCTTGGCGACGTGGCATTGGTTGTCCATCCTCCCACATCCGATCATAGCTGGGAAGGGATCATCATTGAGAAAGTCCCTCGGCACCTGTACCCAATCTAGGACTGGCAGCGTACCGTATAAGGTCGACCTGCTTAGTGTGTGCGGTATTGGGTATCTCTCTAGACGAGTATCATTCCCACCAACAAGCTCGACGTAGCTGTCCGAGCAAAAATTTCGAGTACTCGACTGGTCTATATGGATATCAGATATGCAGGCAAGAGAATACAAGACAGATCACTGTTGGACGCAGTCTTGCGGCTCGGGATGTGATTGATCGTCCATCCTCCCCAGTCCGCAGAGGAGCTGTTCGAGAGGTCTGGTGGCGAGATGCTGTGAACGTAATTCCCTGTACTTTCATTCCCAATAGTGCTTCTTGTAGCCATCCCCTTGTTGCGATGGGACCTTTTGTGAGGAATCAGCACGAGATTTACGGCGCTCGAGAATGGGAGCACGCTCTTGGCCTGGAGCACTAGATCGTGTCATGAGTCGGTCTGCATGAGACGCCCAAGATCCGAGAGGTTCGTTGTCGACTTTCGTGGTAAACAAACGCTTCAATTCAGATAGATTGAACTTGTGGAAGGGTACCAAGCCTGCGACATAGTCGTTCCATCCCACAAACCAATCAGAACGACCAGCTGAGTGAGACTTAATATTCTCCTTTTTATTGAATCCACCCTTGACTTTGGAGCCCAATGCCTTTGAGTATCTCTTTAGTGGGGAGCCCTTTGGTGCCTCCTTGCGCTCTTCTGGAAAATCAGCAAATCCAACCTTCTTAGCCTCCTTCTTTCCTTCTCCTGAACGTATGTCTGCAAAAGTCCCGCCCTGTGCCTCTTTCTCCGCCTGTACTGCTCCCCTGTTTCCCTTCTGGTGTACAGACATTGATTCTGTGCGCTCGGATTCGATCTCATCGGGACGTGCTGGGTTTGACCTGAGAGCTGTTGGCTCTCGAAGCAGGTAGAGCTTTTGGTTGTGGAAATATTCCATTGCAATGAAGACAGGTTCACACTTCGCGCATGGCAGAATACACGCTCTCGCCTCCGACGAGCAAGAGCAGCAGGTCAGAAGTACATTGTCCAGTCCTTTTGCGAGAACGACGTTCCCGTGAAACAGAGCCAACTCTTTGATACTCCGCATTGACAAGACTTCTGGTTATTGTCAATTGCTTGTAGAAGAAGCCCTTGCAATCGAACGAAGAGCAATATCCTTCCACGGAAAAATTCTCTTGATGCTCAGTCATAGCATAGGAGAGACTTCCTCGATGCTCGAAGAGAGTATATGTGTCGTCATTGTCCGCCTCTTCCTCAGGGCTCTTTTCGCGGACTTTTGCCACCCAGATATCAAAGTTTCGGATGGTTTAAGATACTATGAAGGTGAAGAGTAGTCGGTCAACCATGTGGTGCAAAGCGGCACCTCAACATGTTAAACCTGGATATCTCCACACTCCTCAGTACCACAACGATTCATTGGATGAAGACCGATTTTATTCCCTCTGCTGAGAATACACGAATGCTTTTGGTTGAGTACGTCCACCATGCTCTGGGGCTTGTTGACCCATGAAGCCAGAGCCTGTTTCTCCGGTCGCTGTTGCCAACCTGGTGGATCTGTTGTGGTCTCTACTCGGAAGTACATCTTAGTCACGGGTCCGAATGATAATAGCATAGGGAGAATCACCCTTGAACAATGCACTAGAATCTCCATCGTTCGTCGACAAAGGCGTTGAGGAAAATTGTTCGGTTTTGGTGATCATGAGTGGACCATAGTCCGAGTGTGGCCCGAAGGTGAATCAAGGACGACACCATACCTGGGAGTATTGTCGGTTTCTATATTTCGGAGATACGCAAGAATGTAGATGATCGTGGTAAAGCTCCTACGTTGACGCAAGGAGGACACCTTGAAATTTTCCTGGAGTGCTAGTGCATATCTTCAGCCCTACTGGATTACAGCGCTACTATAGGGACCAGTTTGACTACTCTGAATCTAATTTGATAAAATTACTCTATAGTATCATTGTGTTCGGCCTCTACTAGACAATTGCTGGGTAAGATCATCCAAAACATACAGATCCCTCGAGCCAAGGCTGTTTAAGGATATAGTACTTGGAAACGGTGTTCAGAGCGCTGTGTGCTCATCCTACGAGCAAGTGCTAGCCGGTTCCTTGTTCTTTGCACAGTCGCGACCTTGGGCAGCGTACCAAAGCTCTAAACGACATCAGAAAAGACATTATTGTTGCTGCCGAGCCTGCCTTTTGTTATTCGCCGGTATGGGAAAAGACCTATTGAATTGTTCTTTACAACAATGCTATCTATTCCATCTCTTCCTCATATGAAACAACACCTAGGACCTCTGCTGTGCATGTAACTATTTACCGGATCGCATAATATAGAAGGCCTACTGCCCTGGACTATACATCAGTACAAAGCATTAAAAGCGGATCTAATTAGAGCTTACTGGACTTGACAAAGAACCCTCTAACTCTTCAATTTCAGTCTGGAAGCTGCATTTCCAACGATGTCGTAGTGCGACGAGGAGTCGCCAAATGAGAGTTGACGAGTGCACAATAGACCTGTGCCGCAAGACCACACTGATACTTGAGATTTAGCACGTATTCGGAAAGATCAAAAAGCAGATGAGAAAGGCGCAGACTCACCCATTCCTATAGTAGATCCCCTGCCCGTCTTTCACGGTACCTCGTTGACTCCTTAGTAGCTTGCATCATCATGTGCTTCTTCCCCTCCTGATCTCTGGGGAAATAATTTTCGCATATTGCATGTATTGAGGTCATTGAGATAGTCCCCCACGAACAGAGAAGACACAAGCAAGAAAGGCGAGGACAGCTGCCGCAGCAAGAGACGTGTCTCGAATCTTCACTGAAGGGTAATTGCGATTGAGCCAGCGACAGAGGCAAGCGGTATAGAAGGTGTCACGGATCTTTGTAGAAATTTTTAGATGCTGTGAATAGCAGCTTTACTAAAGTGTTCGGCATTATCCCATCCACTGGTAGAGGGCTCGTCTATAGGGCTGAGTCCCGCCGCCAAGCCAAACGAGTTGCCTCCTTTCGCTGGCGTGAGACTAAATTTTAGTTCCGGCAGCTAGCACTACCGGCCAATTAGCAGCTGCCCCCTAACTTTTTAAGGCCGGACTTTTTTTGTCTTACTAAGATTCCGACTAAGCAGGGGGGCTGCACCGGAGACAACAAACGAGCCCAATCACCACCAGTGGATGGGATAGTCTCTCCCAAAATATTTGGTATCTAGGCCTGAGCCAACAGTCCAATCACGAGCACGGGGATTGTAGGCGAGTAAGAGGGTAGCTCCTCTCACTGTGAAGTCTGCCTTGATTGCCCAAGCCGGTGCCGCGTTGAACATCAGTAGTAGCATTGAAGCAAGATATCGAGCTCGACAGACCATAGACTCCGTGGTGAGCTCGACTGCTGAAACTAGACCTGGAGGCTGTTATAACGCTGCAAAGATCCAGTCGAGACATTGGGAGGGTGTCGAGAGCGGTGAGGCATTGCATTCTGGTGAGCTCGATGACTCACGTAAAACGTCAAAATAATGGGCCGCAGCGACAGGGTTGCCCTAATCAGCTCGAAGATCGATCCGTAGGATTGGGTGCTCAGGTCTTCCGGTCAGACTCAGGGAGAATACCGAAGTCGATGGCTTGGGCCTTAAATGTAGTTGAGCGATTTATGCTTGTCAGTCCTTACAATGTCAAAGTGGTCTTGAGTTGCAGGTCGACATTGCTCGTATCAGCATCAAATCAGATAGATTCATTAATCATCAATTTCCTGGTAAAGTACTCGGTGTTTTCCTCCAAATTGTCGCATTCCATAAGATGTCTTGCAAGAAACAAGCCGCAAAAACTGACTTGAAGACGGGAGAGAGTTTTTCAAAGTGGAGATTGGTGTGAACGTGGTAGACTGTAACCCGGTAACCTTCTCGCTCGCCTCATCGTCAGCCTTCGCCTTCTTCTTTCCTTTCTTGCTTCCACAATCTGGGACAGCATTCTTGCGCTTCTTAGTGGTGGTCGCGGTCTTGCTCACAGGTAAGCCGGCAGTATTAATTGCTTTCTTGAGACGCAAGTATTGCTTGGCTGCTGCATCATACTTGATGTTGAGCGCCGCAGCCACGGCAACGAAGTTGAACTGTTTGGATGGTAAGTTACTATTTGACGGCAGGTGAGGGGCAGCTAGACATTGTGGAAAACCTACCTTCTTAATGGCATGCTAATTGTTGAGGCAGCAAAAGAGCAACAAGACCCTCGCAATAGCTTTTCACTGGTGGACCCACTTTGATTGGCAGGCTTCGGCAGTATCGATCTTGTCCCAAGCTCTTCAGGTCTGCTTACAACAGCACGTTGATCCGTGCTATGTCGATTGTTCAGAATGGCCTGATGGTTTAGTAGCCCCGGTCATTCGATATCTGTCCGTAGAGGGTTGCTGCTTAGGAAATGGTGGAGGTAGCATTGGAACTTAGATCTTTCCTTTTGGGTATGCTCCGGCATCTTGTGCGTTGGCCATCTGATCCAAGGAGCTGAAAGAGTCCGTGCGCTTTCTCAAAGGAAAGGATGACGGTTTGGAGTCGCTAGACCTGGCCGAGATTCAAGACGCTGATCGTGGACCATACCAGCTTCTTTGTTCAACAAGGCAGGGTCGGCTGCAATTCCACCTGCGAGGCGCGATCCAGCATTGAGAGGAGTACGAGGAGGTATTGGGTATCCGTTGTGATGCTGTCTGGGGCTTAGTTGCGGGACGGTCTCCCTATTCCCATAATTGATCGCAGATGAGATGCGAAGAATATCTGGGGAGTAGGGGAGCCATCACGGGTACCGACTATATATATGTAAGACAAAAGAACCTTCGAGCAATGTTTTCCTTCACGAGGCTGCGTCAAGCGAACAGCGCTGGGGGCTTGATCTCTGGCTTAGGAGTGGGCGATGGCGAAGTACTATTGTCCTGAATGAGAACTCTTTCATGGTCTTGAATTTCAAGCGGCGGCGTATTCTCGATTTCGCTATCCTTGTCGTTGACGCCGAAGCTGAGGATGAAGTACCGAATGTAGTTACTGTCTTGACACCTTGAGTATCATGAAAGTTATACAGTGTTTCCCAAAGTTGCAGTTTTTTGAGGTTCCACGTCGTTGCCAATCCTTCGCAGGGACTGCCGATTCATGGCCACAAAGCGATGATCTTGGCTCGAGAGGCTCATGCGAGTACTATAATAGATATCAATTGGCTTCTAATCAATAGAAGAACATTTTATACGGTCGCACCATGTATGTAGACCTTAGGCTTGTTGCATATGGACAGGCCAAGTCTTGTGCCCGTGGTCTACGATCGTCCAATTATCCGTGGCTCTTTGGTAACTTGATGCCGCAAGGTGTATGGAGACGGAGAGCTCTAATCGACTAATTCTCGGTCGAGTAATGCGGAGGGTTTGCTTCAAGGAGTACTGGGGAACATGGCTGCTCTTTTGTAATCGCCTTTGGATCCAGCGCGAGGATTGAGCGTGCAAGGCTGTATGGCTGGCAACAGCACAGGAGGAGTCGAAGGTTTGGAGATTTCGTTCTTTGTCTCTGAGTAACAAGAAAGAAAGTTAGGGAATTCAAGATATATGATAGTCCGGTAGGGAGTTCACTAGTTTAAAGTCCGGCGCAAGGCAAGATATTATTTTGATTTTCTCAGCCCTATAGGGTAGTTACGTCTTCAAGTACCCCATCCCAGGATATAGCTCGGCTGTACCTACGCTAAGAACTCGGCTGTCCCTAAGCTAATTCTAGAAGAACCTCGGCTGTCCTTCGATCGTTAACGTCGTATAATTACGTGGTCCCGTTATCCGTAGTTCCCGCCCGTTAAATTATAAATCTAGATTTGGCCCTAGATTATTTCTCCCTCCTATTCTCTTAATAATAAATTAGTAATTAATTATGAGTTAATTAATTACTAATCTATTTTATCTTTATTATTTATTATATCTTATTTTATTATTAATTTATTAGCGATAGACTTCCCTAGTATTTTATACTATATTAATATATATTAATTAATTATTAATTAATTAATATTAATTATAGCCTTTACGGATTACGCTTTATATTAAAAATATCTTATTAATAAATACTATAGGGAGGACTAGTCTTTATTTAAAATAAAAGTAATTAATTTCGAATTAATTACCTAGATAAAACTAGGTTTTATTAATTAATTCGAAATCGATTAAAAAGATAAGGTCGTATTTTAAACGGGAGAAATATTCTACCGATATATAAATAAAGAAAGAGGGAAATATCGAAGATTTATAAATCGAATTAATTACTAATTTATTAGTGCGATATTTTGAATTAATATTAATCGATTATTAATTAATTTAGAATAAATTTAGTAACCCCGGGGCTTTAAAAAACTATATAAAATTATATAACGTAAAATTCGTTTATATTTTAACGGGAAAATTAAAAAATAAAAAGCTCGATAAAGTCGATAATAAAAATAGATTCCTAATTAATTACTATAGTATTATTAATATATTTCTAATTAATTAGGATAGTATTAAATATTAAATAATAATATAAAGAATAATATAGTATATCCTTAATTTAATTACTAATGAATTATTAATAGATTAGTTTCTTAGGACGATTAAATAGCCCCCGAAACCTAAAGTTAAAACTCCGCCCCTCGAGCTTCTCGAGCGTCTTATAATAAATAAAGGAAATATAAATATTCAGCTTTTAATTATTTAGGAATCGATTATTAATTAATTTATAATTTAATATTCCCCGGGCCCTTAAAGCCCTTGGTTTTCCTATTAAAGATTACTCTTTATATAATAATTATAGTCGTAATAAAATATTAAGTAAATTATTTATTCTTAATATATTAGGAATTAATTTCTAATAGATTTAAGACTACTTCCGCCTCGACGCGTATAAATATATAACGAGGTTTAATCTAATCTAATTAATTTTTAATTAGTTAGGAATAGATTTAGAGAGGATAATCTAGAATATACTACTTAAAGACTAGAATAAAGGGAATTTATTTAATTAATGAATTAGAAATTAATTAGCCTAGTGAATAGTAGTAGAATAAAATAATAATACTCCGAATAAATCTATTATAAATCTATTACCTTTCTAATTTAATAAAAAAAATTAAAACCGGCCTAAAGAGTTACCTAGGGTAAATATTATAATAAAGGTGAATAAATAAATTAATAAAAATAAAAAACTATATATATAAACTAATTATAATAATAAAGATATAATATTAAATATTTAAATATAATATAAATAGCGTAAAGAAAATAGAAATATAACTTTATTTAAAAACTTTATATATTTATTTATTCTATTTTTAAATACGTAAATTATTATCTTTTTTATAATATATAAAGATTTTTTATTTATAAAAAGATTAATAATATAATATAATTATTACTATTTTTATAATATTCTTATCTTATTTTAT
>JAABUS010001391.1_pt1 | contig 53102 bp, 19 predicted proteins | sample 5560161 | NCBI WGS metagenome assembly JAABUS01 (sample SAMN10711885, study PRJNA513376) | rock metagenome | isolation source: Antarctica rocks | place: Antarctica: Victoria Land, Trio Nunatak nord | collected 2016-01-04 | reverse complement strand
CCGCCCCCGACCCCCAAAAAGCCGAAGAAATAAGTCGCATTATCTCCGAAACATGGGCACTGAAAAAGGCGCCCCAAAACTCCGCCACCGACTTCGCCGCCGCCCGCCACGCCAAAAGTATCCGCACCACAGAAGCCGAGCTGCGGGCCAACCGCGAGGGCTCCATCGCCGGTAGCATGAAATTCCCCGGCAAACCCTCCTCCAGCACCACCTCCTCCTTTGACGACCCCTCCCGCGCCGTAATCTCCAACCTCCATGCTATCAACGAGGCCTCCGTCACGCTCGTCCCGCGCGCAACGCGCACGGTCAAATCCCGCCCCATCATAGGGCGCACGGTGGAAGTGGGACCGCAGGGTGTGGCGAGGGCGCTGCAGATACTGGGGAGGGAGTGTAGAGATAACAATGTGAGGGGCGACCAGATCAGAGATAGGTTTCATGAGAGGAAGGGGATGAAGCTGAAGCGGCTGAAGAGGGAGAGGTGGAGGAGGAGGTTCGGGGAGGGGTTTCGGGCGACGGTGAGGTTGGTGAAGGAGATGAGGCGGAAGGGGTGGTAGGATGGGAGGAGACAATACATGGCTGTGGTGCAAGCAAGGATCGAGGCGGGGACGGTAGGACGTGGGAGAGGGCGTGTAAGTGTTGTGGGTTGTGGGCGCGATGTACGTGAGGTATTCAAACAAATGACAAACCAACAAAAAAGACGCTCACATCTAGAATCGAACACTGGACCTGCGACGGTGAGCAAAAAAACAATCGACTACTACCGATGAGTCTTGACACACGTCCAAGTTACGATTACAATTAAGTTGGTTGACTAGCGGTTTTATCCGCACCCTCAGCCCGCCCTCAAAGCCATCGCCGACTGCTTAGTATTGTAGGTGTATGTTTACATATATGTTGTGTATTAAGATACAGCAAATGTGGCGAAATCGATTACAAGATTCGGCTTTGACACATCTTAGCGACCTCCTCGGCCTGGAAACAGCTTCACAGATCCGTTCCTGAAGATGCTTCAGCTACGCAAGTCGCTCAATATGCATGCATAATGAAATACCAGCAGATTTCATTATTTTAATCATTTTATTATATACACTCGTGCGGAGAATAAGAATTTCTACCAATAGCTTTGCGAGCTGTACCAGGAATCACTCCCTGCAACTTAGGGGTTGGGCTCTAACATCACAAGGAATATATCTACCTAATGAGGACAGAGGCTGTACATATTCGGCTTACAAGCTACCATATAAGAATCTGTCTCATACCTATTTCTTCCTTTTATCAATCACGCCGAATCCCACACAATCCAGGAAATAGCGGTCAAGCACAGCATACGAATAGCGAAGGACAAAAACAATGCCAGCACGAGCATCATATCGTTCACATCAATCTCAACGCCTGACGCACCTCTCCTCCCGCCAATCTCTCAAATCAGCTAAGATTTGGCTTTTTGAATGTTGAAGAACTGCCGGATGTGGAAGACGCTAGGCATCGCGAGAAGGTGCGTATGCACAGTTCACATCCAATTACCACACAACGGAGGAGGAAGGATCGAGCCAAGGGACGGAGACGCTGAACATCATAGTAGGATAGATGGTATGATGCGATATGTACCGCTGAAAAGAGATTTGTTCATGCGTGTACGTTCTGATAGTCCGTCATGAACGTGAGTTCTTGGTCTTCCTATGTCGAGCCAGATGTACCTTTACCAAAACTCCTTAAATACAACCAAGAGGACCCTACCCAGATACCGACCGCTGATGCAATTCCAGACTGTCGATAACCACGACTGACAGCTTCCAAGCCACATTGCGTCCAGCACACAGCCAGCAGCCACCCACTGGGACTTGAAGTACTCAACGGTACCGGCAGCAGTCTTCTTCCCCGTCGCACTGCCGGAGCCGGGTTGTAGGTTTTGGTGATCAGTTACACATGCAAACTGCGAATTTGGAGTAACGGCCTGACTACCGAGCGTAAAGACTGGTGCGGTCGTGATCACGAGCCTGGAAGGCGTGGCAAGTACTCGTGTGCTTGATCCGAAGACTCGTTGAAACAAGAGAGAGGACCTGGTTGGAGACTTCATTCGTTGGTAGCCCAGCTGAAATGGTTTTGGAGCCGATCACTAACTGAGATTGGGCGTCTGCAGTGATTATGCTTATACTGATTGTGATGCTGGTGCTTGGATGGTGTAAGACAGGGTCGTTCGCTGTTAGATCCATGGATGACAACAGAGGAGGCGCTGGGGGCAGAGGAGGGCATTTGACCCATGAAGTCGTGGGTTGAGGATCTCTTTGTGCAGTCGCTGGGATAGTCGGCTTCAGTGGTGTGATTGTCTGCATTGTCTCTGAGTCCCCACCTCCACCTCCTACTTTGCGGGTTCAATACGCCTCCCACGTTACCGAGCGAAGTCATTGTTGACTGCCAATGAGGTTCCAGATACTCCGGGCCTTCATCGTGTGTATAGATAGGTGTCTCGTTGGGGTTATTGGTGTTCACTGGTGAATATGGCACACTATTCTGTCCTTCACTTCGGGATGAAGAGGGGCTTTGTTGCGAGGCTGTCTGGGTTGCTCTATCCGTCGTAGTGGGTCTGATAGTGGCCGTCGTCGATCATGTAGATCCTATGGCAGTGGTCGAATGCCTGTTGCTTCTTATGTTGTTTGAGGTAATTCAATCGGATTCGTATTTTGTTGAACTCTTCCCAGTTCCGGAACTCGAACCACCTCCCGTAGCCGGCAATGACGGATTTGTATTTAAGGCTGTCGTGTAGATGAGTAGTGTGATTTGAATGGATCTCACCGAATCTACATCATGTTGTCAAAGGAACACTTGGCTGTGCTCGAGATATGAAGCACAAATGGATTGGGAATACACTGGAAAGTGGCGTAGATCAAGGAACGACAAGAAAGAGATTTCAAGGGGAAGATTATGACTGTGAGCTCCAGCGAAGGAGCCAAAAGGGAAGAGAACGAATTGACAACCGAGGGTGACAGGCGGGAATGGAGGAATCTGAAGCAGCACGGCACCCATCTATCGAGGCCATTCGGCATGGGCCTATGCACACGCGCATCGCGCCGTACACAATTCTCTGGATGACAGAGGCCCAGAGGGCTAGAGGGCTGAAAGGTTATTAATTTGATAGGCCGTTGGAAAGGGGCTTTGCCTTCAGCCCCTACGAAGTGACAAATCACCGCCTTGAAGAGAGCTCTTGTTCAAGATGGTTTGTGACACCTAGGAATACTGGCCAGTCAGCATTGAAGCTTGACAACGCCCCCAGCATGCCACATATGGCAGCTGAATGGAGAGAGCCGAACCCGCCGATCGAGGAAGACAAGGCCGGCACGGTCTTTCGAGACGAGCATCATCAGTTAAGACGATCGAAATTCGTTGTAAGCCCTGAATGGGTATGTGCCGCCTGTGCAGTATGGTCATGAACGAAGTTCTTGGGGAACATTACGAATAAAGCTGAAGAGTCAAAGCAGAGCGCTTCACATTAGTCTGGAGTTTCGGTAGGCTATGGAGTCCTTCCCAATATACCCCTCTTTTCTCAGTGCTGGCCACTCCAGACCATGTAACACATGCGCCTTTGCACAGTTTGAAGGGGGTAGATTATGTTATTGTACCTGTCTAGCTGGGTACCTAACATAGACAAAATATAGACACGCTAGCCGTCAGGTCATTCAAAATAATTCGGAGTTGCCCTGATCCAGCCCATCTCGACTCGCGGGACCGAGCCGTGACTGCTCAATACCTTGGCTGTGAGGGAAGCTGGCTCGTTGAGGTATTCATGAGGTTGGCTTCGTCTGCTTGGAAGACTGCGGGCGCAAAAAGGTCTAATTGCTGTTGAGTCCTTGAACCCGAAGAGTGTACATCAGACTATTCGAGTCATTACCGATGTGCCACGTGAAGAAACATAGTGTATGTGCAGTAGTTTATCTGGGTTATAGCAGGACCGAGCCTACCACCACCGCATTCTCGATGACATTGACACATAATGTATCCGAAACGCTTCACAATGACTCCAATGATCGAGACAACCGCCGTTTCCCAGACGCATGTAGGTGATATAGGAAAGCGAGTTCAATTTGCGAGGATCGTCCGTACGAGTTCTTATGGACAATTAGCAGCTTATCACTAGTCATGGGAAAAAGCGTCTACCTGTGTAATTGACCTCCCCGCTGCTCGTATCTGCAATCTTAAGCAGCTCGTCGACCTCCTCGTCGCTCATCTTCTCGCCGAGATTCGTGAGAACTGCTCCCAGACAGTCATTAGCCAATTAAAAATATACTTCCTCCATTCCTTATGCCCAGTGATTGTTGGTGTTTCAGTGATTGTAGGCCTACTGCTTGCTGGTAGGGTTGGTCGACGTACTGTATCTTAACTGTCCGACACCGATGAAACCCGTCATGTCCTTGTCGAATACCTGGAATCCGCGACAATACTCTTCTGGTTCACCAGGGTCACGGAAGCCGCCGGGGCGATTCAGGATCTTGGAGAAGGATTCGAAATCGACTGTTCATTACGAGGTCAGCCACTGTATCTTAGAGATAGCGCAGACTCTGCGACCGTTCCAATCATGCACGGAGTCCGGATTTCCTCAAAACCTTGATGAAAAATCCGCAACCACAATACCGAGGAGCGAAAACAAGAAAGGGCACATACAGTCCCCGCCAACACTCCCCTCTAGCTCGTGGATCTCAGCCAGTGTAGGATTCTGTCCACATGCGCGCAGTAGATCGCCTAGGGATTGAAGAGCGACACGCCCGTTTCCACGCTTGTCGAACAGTGAGAACGCTTCCTTGTAATTCGTTGACGCCTGTGGTAGCAGCGGGATTAGCATAGTCCATCACGCGGGCACATGAAGGGAGAAACAGAATAAAGATCAGAACTCACCATGATATAATGTTGTTACGTTTTGATGTTGTCGGGACGTACCTTCGATGGGGACAGCTCAATAGTTGAAGAGAGCTTGGTTTTTCGCTTGTCCGTGAGGGTTGCCGGGGGCAACACTAACTCTGTCGATCACGTGAAGCTCAATACCGCAAGAATGTTTTGTATTGGAATCTACGTGAGGCTTTAGACTTAGGATTTACGACTGTCGTTTGTATGGCAGAGTTCATTATCTTAGCACTTATCCAATTTTGTATCGTCAATCGCTTCATCCACTCTTATGAGAGAGCATCCGTTAAATTGTGAAGTCATGATGGAGTACGAGTAATGGAAAACGCGAATCAAACTAGGATGCTACGATTAGCCACGCTGCTTCTTAGAAGTTGCGTACCCCTCAGCTCTAGGACTCGGGACTGTCATCCGCTCGTCATCCGAGCAGCGTTGCTACGGCTCAAGGTCACAGTCATCGTTTTCTCACAGGGAGCACACTGCTGCACAACAGAATGATGGACGGCGCTGAGCGTGGTGGGTCTCACCCCATCAATTTGCAAATGTTGCTTGATGATTTTATTCCAGGTCACTGTTGGGAGGCATCATGCTCATATCCCCACTGCTTCCGCCATCAAAATCCCTTCCGTATGGTCAAGCTCTTCATGGCCCTACGCCGTGAAGCCGTAGGTACCCTTCAATTTCTCGACGAGCGCGACATACTTGGTTTGAGCATCCTCTGGGGTCGTCTTCGCGTCCACGAGCTTCTTCCAAGCGTTGTACTTGTATTTCCCCTGTGAGGCACGACACACTCAGTCGATATCCTCTCCAATAGACCGCAGGTTTTTAGTGTATTGAGACTACTAACCTTGAAGTCAAAAGCTCCTGGCTTAGGAGCATCCTCGAACTTGGTCTCCTGGGTACCCACTTTATACAGGGCGTATAGCTGCAGATCGTGTCAGCCAGCTCATCGCTAGAGCTAGGAAGTGACGGGATGCCAAAGGCGAGTAAAGGTCTTAAGCCTTTTGAGACGAACAAGCAGCGTACCTCAAGTAGCTCGTCATCGGTAGGCTTTGCCTTGAGCTTCTTGCTATCTGTGGCAGCCTGCTTGAATTTGGCGGACTGAGCTACCATGGCTACGGTACTTGTGAGAGGACTGTCGATACAGGGTGTTTTCCGATTCGTATGGTGTGTCAATCACTGTAAGATCGGAGAAGATTCGATGTCGAATAGTTGCAGAGGAGATGGTTCGAAAGTGGAAATGTTGAGCAAGCGGGATGATCAGTTCTCTTGCACCCAGATTTGCGTGCGCGGTACCCGACTATCCCGATCCGGTATAGCTGGGCTTCTCGTCGCCTGAATCTCTTCTCTCTTTTGTTCTTTCTTTCCTCTTGATAATTGAAATGCAATTCTTTTGTTGCTCTTTCTAAATATTTTAATCAAATATTTACAAACAATCTTTTGACATATCTTGTATTCTAACTGCGTTAAAATATATTTTTAGATTGTTTTTTCAATTTTTCTTTCTATCTATTATTTTTGCGTCTCTTTTATTTTTTTTTAAGTCTTTTTATTTCGATCGATTTTTTTGTAGTTTCTATTTATTATTAATAAGACAATTAATTCTTTTGCAAATTTTTATTGTTGTTCTATATATATAATATTATAGATTATTAATATAATTATCTATTGCGCAATATTAAAATTGTTGCGTACTATATAGAGAAAAATTAACAAAAAAACAAATATTATAATTTGCAAGAAGTATTAACAATAACTATACAAGCAAAATTGAGAACAATTAAGAGAATATAAATACAATATATTATAACTTTAATATTTAATAATTTAAGATTAATATTAATTAAAGAACAAATTTTCCGAATATCTTAAAAAAGATTCTTATAATTATTTTACACAAATAATAATAAAGTTAACTATATTCTACTTAGAGTAATATCTTAATTAAAATAATATTAAAAGATAAATATATATTTAAAATAAGTTTAGAATAATACAAATACTATATTAATACTAGATCGAATATTTAATAAACAAAGTTATTAATAAAAAAGTTATAAAAATTTATATCTAGTTAATATTTTATATTGTTTGCTCTTCTAATTAAGTAATATATACAATTAATTAAAACTTAACTTAGATTTTTTTATATCTTAAATATAAGAACTTTATATAAACTAGTAATAGAAGTTTTAAATCTATTTGTGTTCTTGTATTTTTTATAAAATAATAATTCTTATTAATTCTCTTACAAAAGAGAGAGAGTTTAATTTTTGCTATTTTTATTGCTATATATCTATATATTATTATAATCGAATATCTTAATTAAAAGTAGCACAAATAATATTAAAGATTTTAACAATATTTTGTATTATAAAGATATTAAGTTAATCTTAATTTAAAATTTAATAATAAGAGAAAAAAATATATTAATATTAAAGATTACTTTGCTTTTAATAAAAGAAAAGAAATATATAAAGAAATTGTATATTTTATATTGCGTTAAGATTAACAATATTAATTAAAAACTAATAATCAATAATACTACTTATATTTTATATAAACAAAATAACAATTTAACTCTTTATCTAATTGTAATATTATAGCGCTTTCGACGCGCTAGTATATTAGAGTATAACAAGATATATAATCTTAAATATCGATAAAAGTTTCGAATAATACAATATCTCTTTTCTAACTAGATAGCAAGAAATAGACTTGTACATTATAGCAAATATTAGATAGAAAAAAAACTTGTCTCTTATTATTCTTTAATAATTAGTTCTACTACTATCTATTCTATATAATTAAAATATAGTAATACAAGTTTATTATATCTTATATTTTTTATATTTTAGTATATTAGCAAAAAGCAAATATATTTGTATTTTACAATTCTAATTATTCTATTTTTCGAAGAGAAAAACTTAAAATATAATAGTATTATATCTAGACTAATTGTTCGGTTCTAATAGTTGAAATCGAATTATATAAATTATAAAAATACTAACTATATTAGATTAAAACTTAATCTAATTAGATATAACTTTCGGATCGAATTATAGATTTTAAGGAAAAATCGATCCAAACAATTAGTTTAACTATATCGAATTATAGTAGTTTAAATTACAATAACTATTTAACTACTAAGTTAAAGTTTAAAAAATTTAATATTTCTTAAAATAATAATTGTTTACAAAATATTAACAAAAATAATTGCTATTAGTATAACAATAATAAAAAAAATAGTTTAGCTACAATTATATTGGCAATTCCGGAAGAGAGACTTTATATAAGCTAATTCTGCTATCGATTCTCTATAAAGACAATATTAATATTTTTGCTTATTTCTGCTCGCGCTAATCTAATTAGAAAATTAAAATTATTTATATAAATTAGTATTGTTTTATACTTAGTTCGAAATTTTTAGCTTAATTAAGCTAGTACTAGAGACGTAATAAATTATTAAAATTAGAATTTTTTAATTCTATAAATAAATTTGCGTCTATAAGCGTCAATCTATTAATAAAATTAAGATATTCTATTTTCGATAATTTATTACGTCTCTAGTACTAGTTTAATTAAGCTAAAAATTTCGAACTAAGTATAAAACAATACTAATTTATATAAATAATTTTAATTTTCTAATTAGATTAACGCAAGTAGAAACAAGCAAAAATATTAATATTGTCTCTATAGAGAATCGATAGCAGAATTAGCTTATATAAAGTCTCTCTCTCGAAATTGTTAATATAGAATTTTAACTTTATATTAGCAAATAGAAATCTTAATAGCAAAAATTTAAAATTTGCAAAATATTTAGTAGATTTAAGCAATAATAGTTAAAAAAACAAACTTTTAAATTATATATTTTGTTATTGTATTGCTATTAATAATATTTAAGTTTCTAAAATTTAAGAAGCTAAAATTGTATAAGAGTTAAAATATAAATAAATATATTATTTAATTTCGAAAAATCGATATTAATATAATACAATTCTCGATATACTTTATTATAAATAAAAACAAAATTCTTTATTATACATTATTTTTGAAAAACAATATTACTATACAATAATATTTAAGAACAAGTAATAGTATTAAGTTAAAGAACAAAATCTTTAAAGATGTTACGCTAGTACTTCCTTTAAAGATATTAGAGTAGATTGTGCTTTTAAAAAGATTTGTAGGCGTCTTTAAACAATGCAAGCAATTACTTGATAACAAAAGTTTACAATTATAAACAATTTCTATGTTTAATAAACTTTAATAAAGATTCGATAAATTAGAGTAACAATAAGTAAAAATCTATAATAAGTTAAATACAATTCATAAAAAAGTCGTATTCTAGTTTCTATATATTAAGAAAATATTAATTGTTCGCTTTGCTCGTTTGTCGAACATAGCGAACATAATTGTTCGCAATGTTCGCTTATCGAACATGTTAAACATTATGTTTAGATTGTTCGTTCGTCAAACATGTCAAACATAATAGCAAATTCGTTTAAAGACGTAGAACTTGAATCATTGATACAACTTTAATAAGCTCGTAACACTATCTCTTTTCTTTAGAGTTTTCGTTCCAAAATCTAATGCTTTCTTATCATGTCTCCTAGAAAGATTAATATCAAAAATTCTTTCTATTGAAAGAAAGATTTTTTCGACGCTCTAGATTTAGTATTTTTAGCGATGCGTCCTTGTTATAATTGTACAATGTCTAGTAAGATCTATTGTGTGAATAATAATTTTAAAAAGTGTGTGAAGTGTGTGCGATCTAATCGTGACTATGATTTGGCAATTTCTTTTGCATTGATCAAATAAATTCATAAAGAACGAATGCGCTTAAAGAAAGAAGTGCGCGATGCGCGTGCGAAGTTAAGTCGACTAAAAAAACAATTAAATTTCTTGAAGAATAAGAAAAAAGAAATGATCGTAACAAAATGAAAGAACATTAACGATTTAAAGATAAATAAAGCACATTTCGTCAAGTTCGTTACAAAGACTTTCGAGTTGTTATTTAATGTGTCGTCTAAACAATTTTAACTTTCGATTAATTGAAATTAAAATGTTGTTTTTATGCCTTATTTTAATAAAACTTCTTTAGAAGATTTTGACAACGATTAAGATTCTTCTTTGATTTTTACGTGTTCTTTAAGATAAAGTATTCTTTTTACTTAATAAGATACTTTTGATTTTTTTGTTCTAAAATTTTTTTGATTTCGAATTGATTCTCTTTTTGCGAATAAAAATAAAATGTGTCTTGTAAAGACGTGATTAAATTTGTTGATTTCAACAATAAGATATAAAATATTAAAAATATTTTGACGTCTTTAAGTAAGTCAAGTTTGTAGTTGATTAATCTCTTAGTTTTTTTAACGAAAAACGATTCGACTTTGACATGATTTAATTTCTTGTTTAACTTTCTTGTTTTTAGATTTTTTGTAAAAAGATATATTTTATTTCTCTCTTTTAATTGAGATGTCGTTTTTCGTTTTTTATTTTAATACTTGATCGACTTCTTTTGCATCTTCGAGATGTTGTTGTGTATCTTTTTTAGTGTCGTTACTCTTTCAATAATTAATTGCGCAAACAAATGCGTACGCTCTTGTTTAAAGAGATTGAGTTTCTTGCTATAGTTGACGAAGAATAAAGTTATCTTAGTGATATTCGAAACTTTTGCATTGAGTGCTAGTTGTATCATAAATAAAAGTGATACTCAATTGTTATAAGTATTGTTAATGTAATATCTTAAATATTGTTTAAGACTCTAGTTTATTCTTTCTATTTAATCATTCGTAACTAAATAATAGACAATAGACATTCGAAGTCTCGTATTTAACATTAGAAGAAACGTCTTTTAATAGTTAGACGTAAAGAGCTTGTCTTTGTCACTAGTTAATCTCTTAAGTATATCGTGATATCGTATAAGTCGATTTAATATAATGTATTTTAATTGTTTTGCGATGAACTTTTTTTTGCATGCGATAATATGTAAGTACTTGATAAACTTATTAATTATTACTAGTATCGAATCATATTTATCTTTAGTTGTTAAGTTCGTCGACTTTGACAACTTAATAATAAAGTTTATCGTAACTTCATCTTATAACAATTTAGATAATTTTTAATATTAAATTTCGTCATAATTCGCGTACGTATCATATTTGTTTTGTTAATAATTAAGATATCGTTTAATGTATATTTTGATAACTTGTCTTATTTGTAAAAACTAACAATGTTAACGTAAAAATTAAAAAATTTTTGTCACTCTTAAGTGTCTTTGCAATAATTCGTTATAATGCTCTTTTATATATTCGTCGATCTTATTAATAAATATTTGAAGTTTCTCTTTCTTTATTAAAAACTCTTTTGTATTATCTTGAAGTATTCGTAGTATAATATTTAGTTCATATTTGTTTGTTAATAGTAATTCGTTTTTGTTAATCTTAAGTACGTTGTAATTAAACGATTTCTTCGTTACTATATAATTATTTCTTCTATTAAGTGCGTCTACTTTGCTATTATCTTTGCTTAGAATATATTGTATCTTAAATTTGTATTATTTAAGTCTTTTTAATCATCGCATTTGCCTTCTATTTAATTGCTTTATAATAATGAAGTGCACAAGATTTTTGTAATCTATAAGAATCGTAAGTTTTAATAATTCTTTAATGTATACTCTTTATAATTTTAAGAAGATTACTATAGCGAATAATTTTTTATTGTAAATATTATAGTTTTGTTCGATTAATAAGAGTTTTTTCGAAAGATATGTTATTAAGTGTTACATGTCTTCATGTCTTTAATTGAAGCATGCATCGATAACTAAATTTAATGCGTCAATTTCAATTCTATTTAGCAATCGTAAATTATACATTTTTAGTATTAACTTCTTTAAACATTCTAGTTTAAGATTCTAGAATAATTTCTCTTTTGCGAGTTCTTATAATTATAACGTATTTTTTTTCGCAAAATTCGTTAATAATATTGCGTTTACTAAGTAGTTTTTAATAAATTTCTTGTTGTAGTTTATAAAACTTAAAAAGAATTGTACTTTCTTAACATTTATTAATAATTTTTATTCTTTAATTGTTCGTAGCTTTTTAAAATTTATGCGTACTTTATGTTGTTCAACAACAAATTCAAAGAAGTTAACTTTCTTTTAATAAAATTCGCATTTCTTTGACTTAAAATGTAAGTTTTTTATGTTTAAACATTCTAATACTTTAAAAATATAACTAACATGCTTTTTTAAAATTTTCGAATAAATTATAATGTCGTTCAAGTATGCTATAACAAATTGATTCAAATATTGTCGTAATACATCATTGATCATTTTTTGACACGTTGTTAAGACGTTCGTAAATTCGAACGACATTATTATGTATTTGTATAATTTATATCGTGTGCAAAAAGTTATCTTTTACTCTTTCTTTATTTTCATTTTAATCTAATTGTACGCTTCTCGTAAATTTAGTTTAATAAAGTATTTCGCTTCGAATAATTAATTCTAAAGCTCGTTAATATTAAGTAGTAAATATCAATTCTTAATTATAATATTATTTAGCTTTTGATAATTAATATATAGACGAAGAGTTTCATTCTTCTTTAATACAAAAAGAATTAGATATTTTGCTTGTGATTAAAATTTTTTAATAAATTTTTTTTTTTCGTTTTTTGCTAGATATTTGCGAAGTACTTCGAGCTTTTTTTTGAATAAAGTATATATAAGTTCAAACGTAAATTGTTTGCCTAATTTAAGTTTAATTTCGTAATTTCACAATTAATGTTTAAAAGAAATCTTTGTCGTTTTCTTTTTTTAAAACAAATGCTCTTAATTGTTATATATTCGTAATACGTACTTTAGCGATTTCTTCGTTGTACTAAATAGTTCAAAATTTCTAAAAAATTCGTAATTTTTTTCATTTATTTTAATTTTATAATTCGATTAACTTTTGTTAATGTTTATTAAGTCGAACTTTGTTAAATCGTTCTTTTGCAAAAATGCAAATTCGTTACTTGCGATCGATTCTTAACTTAATTTTTTATCTATTATTGATTGTTATTAATGCGTAGATTGAATGTAAATTACGTGATCACATTGCGCAAATCTAAGTATTCGTATATTTTAGTCAACTTCTAGATTGTGCTATTTCAATCAAGACATTTCTAGAACGATATTGTAAATAATCATTTTTACTATATTAAAAATTAGTTTCTCGTAATGTTGTTAAATAGCTATCGATAGTAACTTTGTTTCTTTATTTACTCTTTTATTTTTATCGAGTAACGAGTTTTTATTTACAATCATTAGATTGTATACGTTAGACTTCTTTTAAGTAAAATACTCTTTTCTTTTAACAAGAACTCTAATTATAAAATTATTTGTTGCATTAAAATTAATTATTGCAATAAATTAACAATCATTGATCTTAATTAATGTGATAAAACATTATGCGTGTGTTGTTAAGTTTAATTATTGTTGTTAGACTAACATATTGCATTTTTTTAATATGCTTTTTATTAAAGAATTTGAACTTTTTCTTGTTCTTGTGTTGCGACTTTTGCTTCGAACGCTTGTTTGCGCTAAGCTTTCTTTCTATGCTAAATTAATGTCTTTAACTTTCTAAAGAACTAGTTGACTTTTTCTTTGTTTTCTAAATAAGTTTAACATAAGTCGTTATAACATCTTGTTCAATTAAGTGTCGCATGTTTTTTTACTTTTTTTATCTTCTTTTAGAATAAACTTATGCGACTCAATTGTTGTTTAATTTCGTCGAAAATTTCTCTTTTTATAGTAGCGTCGCTTTTTAGCGCTTTCTCGCATTTGTTTACGATTTAATTTATTTTTCTTTTTCTTAATGAGCTAGTCAAAGCGTCAAGATGCTTCGTGATGTTATCTAGACATTCGTGAAAGTTCTTTTAATCGTATTCGTTGTCTAAGTTTGTTACTAAATAAAAGTATAACGTTTTTGATCGTTTCGCTCTCATAGTTTTATTAAGTATTTAATTAACTTTTTGCGTAAATGCGAATGCCTTGTTTAATAATGTTTCATTTAGAACTTTTTATAATTAATTTGAATTTTCTACTAAATAGTAGTCGTCGTTTGATCTAGTTTTGGGGGTGTTTGCCTTTGTGTCAATTTGCTTTCTAATATCGTTTTGACTATTAAGTATCTCTCTTAATATAACATTGATTTGTCGACAATTCATTAAGTTTCATGATTAATAATCTCTTGCGAAGTGACTTAATTTGTCACATGAATAGCACGTTTTTTGAAATTTGTTATCTTGCTTTTTTTTAAAGTTTTTCTCTTTACGTTGTTAAATGAAATTTAGTTTCATAAATGTAGATTCACGATAATTAAGATTATTGTACTTTTGATTAAAACGAGATTTTCTCTACTAATATTTAATCGTTGATTCAAAGAAGATTTTTGTTCTTTTTTAAGATTAATCGTATTTTTTTTTATAGCTCTTTCATATAGTTTGTTGTCGAAATCGATAATTACTTCAATAAAATTAAATATATTGTTAAGAATTTTTTCATCACGCATAATTTCGTTCTTTAGATTGTTCTTAAAATCTCGTCGAAACATTGTTATAAGTGCGACATCGTCTCATTTAATTAAATTAATATATTTTTAAAATCTAATTGCATAGTTTGTTACAAAAATTCGTTAAATTAGATGTTAAATCATTTTTTTCGCAATTTGTTTCTCATTAAATGTTTTAAAGATTCTTCGAAGCTTTCTTTTAAAGTTATTGAAGTTTGTGAACATCGTACGAGAATTTTCGCTATTATTTTTTAAATATTTTCGTAAATTTAGCTTAAGCTAATGTTAGACTCTCTCTTTAAGAAATGTTGATGCGAAAATTGTCTTTTAATTCGCTAAAACAAGATAAAAGATAAAATAAATATTTATTTGCATGAGCTAGTCTTCTAGATCGATACAATCTTCATAGTAGATATTAAATTTATTAATCTTGATTTTGTCGTCTTTCATAATTAATGATCGACGTGATGCTAATGAGCTAGTGTTTAGAATAGAAGCGCGTTAATTTAATATAGACATTCTTAGAGTGTTTAAAGTGTTACGCTAGTACTTTCTTTAAAGATATTAGAGTAAATTGTGCTTTTAAAGAGATTTGTAGACGTCTTTAAGCAATGTAAGCAATCACTTAATAACAAGAATTTACAACTATAGACAATTTCTATGTTTAATAAATTTTAATAGAGATTCGATAAATTAAAGTAACAATAAGTAAAAATCTATAATAAGTTGAATACAATTCATAAGAGAGTCGTATTTTAGTTTCTATATATTAAGAAAATACTAATTGTTCGCTTTGTTCGTTTGTCGAACATAGCGAACATAGTTGTTCGCAATGTTCGCTTATTAAACATGTTAAACATTATGTTTAAATTGTTCGTTCGTCGAGCATGTCGAACATGATAGCAAGTTCGCCCAAAGGCGTAGAACCTAAACCACTAGTATAGCTTTAGTAAGCTCGTAACAAAAGAATTTAGAAAGTTTCTATTAAATTTAATAACTAATTTTGCTAATTGTTGTTTTTTTATCTACAAAAAATAAAAAATTGCTAAAAAAAAATTAGATTAAAAGATAACTATCTTTAAAAAATATCTAAATAAGCTAGAAATCTATTTAGTATTATTTTTAGAAAAATATAGAATTTATATATTTTTAACTAAATTTAAGTCGAATTTAAAAGTAAAGATTCTAGATATTAATATAATATTAAATACTTGCAATAAGTTTCTAATTATAACTATTATATAAGAACAAATATTAAATTATATTTGCAAAATAGATGCAAGTAGTTTTAAAAATTAGTAAATAATAAAGAATTTTAATATCTTTTTAGATAGATTTTATTAAAATTAATATTTAAACAATATTAATAAGTTTATTAAGAGTAAAAAGTTCTATATTTTTAAAAACTTGTCGATATTATATAAGCAAGTCTACAAAATTAGTAATATAAACTATTTAAATTATATTAAATATTTTAAATATTATAAAAAGAAATATTATAAAACAAAATATTTTAATAAATACAAATAGAACAAGTCTATTATTGTTGCTATTATTATAATAAATATAAAAAAAGATTAAGTTTTATTAATATCTTATAAACAAAACCAAAAAAATAAATAGAAATAGTAAATTCGATTTTAGTAAAAAATTAAATTCGATTCTTTAATAATAAGTATTAAATTACAGATTTAGTTAATTCGAAAGCTAAGATTAATTTTATTAATTATATTTATATAGTATAATAGAATAAATTGATTGTTGAATTGGATTTCGATTCTAACTATTGAAATCGATTTAATTCAACAATTTTAATATTAGAAATTAAATCGAAATTTAAGTTGATTTCTACTTTTTTAAAATCGATTCGATTTAATTCGAGTCGATTTTCGATTTTAATATTAGAAATCGAATCGAATTACTAAAAAATCGAAAATTATATTATTATATCAAGAATTACTATTTTAAGATCTATATAATTATAATATATTATTAAAATTATAGTTTGCTATATTATTATATTACAATTACTTGTTAATATAAAATTCTATTTAATTTATCTTATATTTGTATTACTCTTTTGTATTATTGTTCTACTTTAGAAATTTTTTCTTTAAATTACTTAAAAATATTGTTTATACTATTTTCGATTGCAAAATATCTAACTCTCTAAAAACTTTTAATTAATAGTTGTCTTTATTCGAAAATAATTCTAGTAAATTTATTTTTTGCGATTTGTTATTTAGTATTTTATATTCTAATTAATTCGCGAGTTAATTTGATTAAAATTTTAATTATATATTTAATATTAGAAAAAGAGAGTTTCAAAAAGTATTAAATAAGATTTTAAGTAATTTTTTATTACTTAAACTAAAAGATAAAAACAAATATATCAAATAGAATACAAATACTAAAATTTAGTTTAAAAAGTAGTAATTATATACTACAATTAATAAAAGTATTTTGCACAAAACTTAAAATAAACTTGTTTATCTATATTAAATTAAAAAGATTAATATTAAAATATAATTTAAGTTTTAAAACAAATATATTTAAATAGTCTTAACTATTAATAATTTGTCAAAAATTATTTGCAAAAGTTGTTAAAAAATATTAAATTATTCTACTATATACAATTATTTAAATATATCGAATATAAAGAAATATTTTTAATTTGTATTTTATTTAAAACAAAAAAGATCTTAATTACAATTAATAATTAATTTAATTTTTATTTACATAAATTATTGTTAATAATACAAATAAATAATACAAAACTAATATATTAATAGAAGAAAAATTATATCAATCTATTATTCTTTAGTTAAGATAATTAAGAAAATTAACTATATAAAATATTTGTTAATTTAAATCTACTTTTTCAAATTATTAACAATTCGAATTTTTGAAAATTACTAGAAATATTTTAATTAAATCTAGTACTTCTAGATTGTATTAAATTATTAAAATTGATTTTTACAAATTTCGATTAAATTTGTAACAAAATTAAATTAAATTTAAAAGAGTTTTAGTATATTTTTATTGTTTTAGATATATAGTTTAGTTCTTAAAAAGTTGTCTATCTTAAAGTATTAATATATTAAATTAATATTATATTTTAATATTGCAAATATTTTATTAAATTTATTTCTCTTAATATTAAATATATAGATCGACAATTAATATTAAAATTTATAAAAATATTAAAATTCTTTGAAATTAAGAACAAATTTTTTGAAGTTGTTACTAATAATATAAACAATAATAGTATTTTTAAAAACAAACTTAATAGAGTCTTAAATTAACAAAAATCTTAATAGAATAAATAACAAAATTCTATTTTTTGTTTAATCTATATTATTAATTTAATAGCTTAAAACTTTATTGCAACTTTTAAATTAAAAACAATTGTTAACAATATTGTTTTTTAATTAAAAAATAAACAAGTTTAGAATATTGCAAAAAATACAAATTTATTTGTTATAATTAAAAAAATATTTGTTTATATAATAATATAAAAAAATAATATATTTGTTAAATCTTATTTAGATTTGTGTTTTTATTATTGCTATTAATAGCTTGTTTTAGCGCTTAATTTGTTTTAGAGTTTTTTAAAAACAAAAAAGTAAAAAGTCTCGAAAACTAATACAAAATATTTGTATTTGTTAAAATTCTATGTATTTAATACTTTGTTGTGCGTATTATCTATATAACTATATTAATTTTTAAATAGAGAAATATTTAGAAAATTAAAAAATTTAGTATATTCGACTAAACAAAAATAAGTAACAATTAATTTAATTGTTTAACAATATATTAAATTCTTTCTATAAATATACTTTTATAGTTTCTCGAACAATTAATATTAATATTTATTTAAGATTTTAAGTATTTAATACAATATTTAATTATCTTAATTATATAAAGAAAACTATAACAAATTATAGTTGTTTTTTAAAAGAAATTATACTAAAAGTTTGTAAAAAAACTTCGACAAAGTTTGTTAAATATTATTCGAAAATAGAAAAACTTAATAAAATATTATACAATTTTGTTAATATTTTAAATTCTATACAAAAATTAAGTTTTTACAAGATATAAAACAAAAATAATAATAATAGTTTTATAAATTACAAAACAAAATATTAAACAAAATTTAAAGTCTATTTTTAATATTATTATAATTTAGCTATTGTTTTAAGAGCAAAAGCACAAAAAGCAAATATTGTTAAAAAGATAATATAATATAATAATACATTTAATTTTTAGTTAACTTTTTTTATAGTTTAACACAAATATTGTAAGATTTTTACTTTAATAATCTTAATATTTTTGTTTAATTTAAAACAAAAACAATCAATATCTTTGCGCTAATATTATAGAAAATAAATATTTAATATAAAAATATAAAAAAAAATAATATTTTAAACTATTTTAAGTTAATATAAATAGTTAGAGATATTTTATCTTGTTTAGTATTATTAGTAGATATTAAACAAATTTTTAGTTTTTCTTAAAAAATATATTAATAAAATTAATCTTAAATAAGTTTGTAAACAATCGAGCAAATTATAATAATTAAATACTATAATTGTACTATAAATTTAAATTTAGAAAAGATTTTTGTTAAATTGTAAAATATATATTGTAGAATACAAAATAATAATTAGCAAGTTAATAGAAATAAGAATTCTTTTCGAATAGAATTCGAGATTGTTTTAAGTAAAATTTATTTATAGCTAGATTATTATACGAAAGATTTTATATTTATAATATTGTTATAAATAAACAAATATTATTAGCAATAATATAGATAAATAATATATTTAAAATAACTAGATATTTAATATTGTATTAAATTAATATTTTTGATTTTTTAAAAATTATATTATCTCTAATTTTAATATATATTTAAATATAATAGAAATAAATAATTAAGTTTCGATAACTTAGTAATAGTATATTTAATTTCTTGTAATAATAATATACAATCTATAATATTGTTTAAAATAGTATTATAGTACTATTTAAAATTATATTATAAATTATATATTATTAGTATAAAAAATTAAAAAAATAAAGATTCGAATCTCTCTCGAAATACAATAATTTTCTTTTTGTACAATTTTTTATAAAATTATATAGAACAAGATTGTTAAACTCTTTAACTAGAAATATTAAGTTAATAATTTAACTCTAATTATTTAGATAATTTAAATATATAATTATAATATACTTTTTAATTACTATATTTAATAGAAAAGAAAACAAAAAATATATATAGTAAAACAATATATTTAATAGATAATGCAACAAAATAATACAAATAATAAAGTATAATAAATAAAATAGTTTAAATTTTTAATTTTTTGCTAACTATTTCGAATTTTAATATAACAAAGATATTTAAATGTTAATTTTATTACTATTTATTATAGTAAAATTTCAAATTCTATATTAATTGCTTTAACAATTGCAAATTTTTAGATTTAATAATTTTACAATTAATATAAATAGCAAAAAGATTGCTATCTAAATATATAAAGCAAAATGTTAGTATATATTGTATAGAAACAATAATAATACAAATAAATAATATATTTATTAGAGAAGAAATCGATTATAAAATTCTTAATAGTTTTTTGAAAAACTAATAAGATTAATATTTGAATTTAATATTTTTTATTATTTTTTTTGTTAATAGCTTTATTTTGCAAGATTTCTCGAATTAATTTTGCGAAAAATATTTTCGAAATTAATAGATTATTAGTCTTCTAATATTTGCAAATTTTATATAGAACTATTGTTTCGAATTTGTATTTATACTTCTTTTATATTACAAATATTTAAATAATAATAGTTTAATATATTATTTTTTTATATTATTTTTTATATATTAGAAGTTGTTTTAATCGATTTTTTTTTGTTATAATTAACTTGCTATTACAAGCTTATTAAAGTTGTACTAGTAGTTTAGATTCTATATTTTTAGACAAATCTACTATTATACTCTTTATACTTAAGAAGCAAACAATCTAAGTATAATATTTAATATATTTAACAAACAAGTATTGCAAGCAACTATATTTGTTATACTTAATAAATAAACAAAACAAACAATTAGTATTTTCTTAATATATAGAAACTAGAATACAACTTTTTTATAAATTGTATTTAACTTATTATAGATTTTTATTTATTATTATTTTAATTTATTAAATCTTTCTTAAAATTTATTAAATATAGAAACTATTTATAGTTGCAAACTCTTATTATTAAATAATTGTTTATATTGTTTAAAGATATTTACAAATCTTTTTTAAAATACAATTTATTTTAATATTTTTCTAGAAAGTATTAATATAATATTTCGAATACTTTAAAAATATTTGTATTAAATTAATATATTTCTATTTTAAATACTAACTTATTAATATTATATCAATTATTAATTATAAGAAACAACAAAATTAAAATTAATAAATTTAATATTTATTATAGAAATTGTATTAATCTAAAAAACTAATTTATATAAATAAATATTTATTTTATTTTTTATTTTGTTTTAGCAAATTAAAAGACAATTTTTGTATTAATATTTTTTAAAAAAAGAGTTTAATATTAATTTAAATTAAATTTACAAAAATATTTAAAAAATAATAGTAAAATTTTTTATATAATATTTACAAACTTTAATAACTTTAAAAGAGAGTTTCAAATTTTTTTTAAAATATTTAACAAAAAACAAATTGCAAAAAAAATAATTTAGTATTTAACTTAACAAATCTTTGTAGCAAACTATATTACTAGATTTTAAAAATATATTAATTTAATTAAATAAAACAATATTATATTTATAACAATATTTTAACAAGATTTTAAAAACAATTTAAAAAACAAAATTATATATAATAAAAGAATTTTTAGCAATATATTTAATTTTATTAAAGTAGTTATTAATTTTAACAACAAACTATATAAAAGAACTATAAAAAAAAATACAATTAATTTCGAAAAAAAACAAAAAAGTTTTTTAAATTAACAATTAAATATTAGCAAAAAGAATCTTATTTTAATTAGAAATACAATAATTTTAATTACTATAAATTTTTATTTATAAAACTAAATTTTACTTAACAATATAAAGAAAAAAACTTTAGAAAAAAGCAAAATAACAAATTTTAAAAAATATATTATTTATATAGCAAATTAAGTTATTTTGCAAGAAATTATCGATTATAAAACTTAATAAATTGTTAACAAATCAATATTATATTAAGAGAGATATTTAATAGTTAAAACAATATTAGAAAATAAGTTAATATAAAAATAGATACTTTTAAGATTAAATTAAACAACAATTATTATCTAATAGAAAATTCAAATTAGTTATAGAAAGTTCTAAATAGAATATTATTAAATAAGATATCTATATTTATATAGAAAATTAATTAAATACTTAATAAAATTATAAAAGCAAAACAATTAAAAATATTATACTTTTATTTAGCAACAAACTTAGACAACAAATATAACTAAAAGAATTTTTACAAATATCTAGACAATATTATAGATTACTTTAATATTTTAGTTAGCTTATTAAAAAAGAGAGAGAGAAATTAAACTATAAACAAATATAAGAAAACGCTAGAAAGCAATATTATTATAGAAAAAAATATTCTCGATAAAATTAAACAACAATTAAGTAGTATTAGTCTATTTAAATAAGCAATAGAGAAAGCAAAAAAATATATAATATTCAGTTGAATTGCTTGCTATAACAACTTATATTAAACTTATTTAGAAAATAAAGAAAAAATTAATTGATTTTCTAAAAAGTTAAAGATATTAAATTAATATAGAAAAAAAACTTAATACAAATAGATATTTAAAACAAAAGTCTTAACAACAAAACAAAAAAAAATTTAAATTTTTTAATAAAAAGTATATTAAAGAAATGCAATATATTAGTTTAATAGTAGTAACTAAATTTAACAATATATATACAATATTTTATTATATTAGTTAAAATTAATAAATAACAATTTATCGCAATAGTTAATTTTAATATAATAGATAATTTTATAGTTAAAACTTTTGCTAAAAGAAAAAAGTATTCTATTTAAAAGAAGTCTAATATATATAATTTAGTAATTATAAATAGAAATTTATTATTCGACAAAAATAAAAAAGTAAATAAAGAAATAAAATTACTATTAATAGCTATTTAGCAATATTACAAGAAACTAATCTTTAATATAGTAGAAATAGTTATTTATAATATTGTTTTAGAAATATCTTAATTAAAGCAATACAATTTAGAAATTAATTAAAATATACAAGTATTTAGATTTGCGCAATATAATTATATAATTTATATTTAATTTATATATTAATAGCGTTTGATAATAAATAAAAAATTAAATTAAAAATCGATTGCAAGTAGTAAACTTATATTTTTGCAAAAAAACAATCTAATAGAGTTCGATTTAACAAATACTAATAGAAATTAGTTAAACTATAAAATTAAAATAAATAAAGAAAATTACAAATTTTCTAAAAATCTTAAACTATTTAATATAGCAAAAAAATTGCTAAAATATATATTATAAATATATAATAGTTAACAATATTTATTTTAAGAAAAAAAAATAGTAGAGATTTTTTCTAAATATTAACTATAAAATTACAAAATTAAATTTAAATTAAACAAATAGTTTATATTTAAATTTATATATATTTTATTTAAAAAAAAACTCGAAGTACTTTGCGAATATCTAACAAAAAAAAAAAAAATTTATTAAAAAATTTCAATTATAAATAGAATATTTAATTCTTTTTGTATTAAAGAAGAATAAAATTCTTTATCTATATATTAATTATTAAAACTAAATAATATTACAATTAAGAATCGATATTTACTATTTAATATTAGCAAATTTTAGAATTAATTATTTAAAGTAAAATATTTTATTAAATTAAATTTACAAAAAATATATAATTAAATTAGAATAAAAGCAAAGAAAAAATAAAAAACAATTTTTTGTATATAATATAAATTATATAAATATACAATAATATTGTTCGAATTTACAAATATTTTAACAATATATTAAAAAATAATTAATAATATATTACAACAATATTTAAATTAATTTGTTATAATATATTTAAACAATATTATAATTTATTTAAAAATTTCCAAAAAATATATTAGTTATATCTTTAAAGTATTAAAATATTTAAATATAAAAAACTTATATTTTAAATTAAAGAAATACAAATTCTATTAAAAAAAATTAATTTTCTCGAATTTGTTGTTAAACAATATAAAATATATATAAATTTCGAAAAACTATAAACAATTAAAAAATAAAAATTATTAACAAATATTAAAAAAATACAATTTTTTTTAAATTTTATAAACTACAATAAGAAGTTTATTTAAAACTATTTTGCAAATACAATATTATTAACAAATCTTACAAAAAAAAATATACTATAAATATAGAAATTTATAGAAGAAAAATTATTTTAGAATTTTAAACTCAAATATTTAAAAAAATTAGTATTAAAAATATACAATATATAATTGTTAAATAAAATTAAATTAATATATTAAATCTAACTATTAATATATATTTTAATTAAAAATATAAAAATATATAGTATTTAATAATATATCTTTTAAAAAAACTCTTATTAGTTAAATAAAACTATAATATTTATAATAAAAAACTACTTGCTATAGTAGTTTTTTTAAAATTATAGAAAATATATATAGAAAAATTATTAAAATTTACAATTCTTATAGATTACAAAAATCTTGTATACTTTACTACTATAAAGTAGCTAAACAAAAAATAAATGCAATAATTAAAAAAATTTAAATAATATAAATTTAAAATATAATATATTTTAGATAAAAATAACAATAGAATAGATATATTTAGCAAAAAAAATAATTATATAGAAACAAAAAAATTATTTAATTATAGTATACTTAAAATTAATATAAACAAATTATTATTAGTAAATAAATATAAACTAAATATTATATTACAAATACTTCGAGATAATATAAAGAAATTTTCTATAAAAAAAGAAAAACTTCAAATATCTAACAATAAAATCGACAAATATATAAGAAAATATTATAATAAATTATTGCAAAAATATTTAAAAATAACAAAAATTCTTTAGTTTTTATATTAATATTGTTAGTTTTTACAAATAAAATAAATTATTAAGATATATATTAAACAATATCTTAGCTATTAGTAGAACAAATATAATATATATACAAACTATAGCAAAATTTAATATTAGAAATTATCTAAATTGCTATAAAATAAAGTTATAATAAACTTTATTATTAAGTTGTTTAAATTAATAAATTTAGCAACTAAAGATAGATATAATTTAATACTAATAATAGTTAATAAATTTATTAAGTATTTATATATTATTATATATAAGAAGAAATTTATTGCAAAACAATTAAAATATATTATATTAAATTAACTTATATAATATTACAATATATTTAAAAAACTAACTAGTAACAAAAACGAACGTTTTATATCTAATTATTAAAAAATATTTCTCTTAATATTAGATACAAAACTTCGAATATCTATTATCTATTATTTAATTACAAATAGTTAGATAAAAAGAACAAATTAAAATTTTAAACAATATTTAAAATACTATATTAACAATATTTATAGCAATTAAATATTACTTTTATCTATAATACAATTAATATTTAATACAAAAATCTTAAATATTACTAAAATAACTTTATTTTTTGTTAATTATAACAAGAAATTAAATCTTTTTAAAATAAAGTATATATATTTGTTTATTTAGTTAATTATTAAAAGAGTAGCAATATTAAAAAAAATATACAATAATATTTTAAAAATATAGAAAAAATTAATTAAATATTAAAATAAAAAACAAAAAACAAAATCTTAGCTAAAAAAAAAAATAAAATATATTTTTTTATAAAAAATTTTAAAACAAAAAAGTTAAACAAAAAATTAAATTATATCAAAATTAAATTGTTTTTTATTAAAAAAATTAAAAAATTAATTAATTACAAACTTAATTTATTTAAAAATATTAAAATATTTTTAATATTTTATATTTTATTGTTAAAATTAGCAAATTTAATTATATTTTTACAAAATATATTTTATTTTTATTTACAAAAAAAAAATTAATTTAAAATTAAGAAAATTCTACAATAAAAAGATTAAAAATATTTTATTAAATAAAAAGAATATTTTATCTTAAAAAATATATAAAAATTTTTTTTTTTTTTAATTGTTGTCGAAATCTTTTAAAGAAATTTTATTAAAATAAAATATAAAAATAATATTTTAATTTTAATTAATTAAAAATTAAAATTGTTTAAACAATATATTAAATAGTAATTCGAAAATCTTTATAACAAATTTAACAAAATATATTTTATTTATTTTTAAATTATTAATATTTTTTTATTTTATTATAATTATTTTATTATAATTATTTTTTAGAAAATTTAATTGTTTTTTTAGTTAACTTAGCTTTATATATAGATTATATACTTTTTTTTTTAATTATATTTGTTTTTTGTAAATTTATTTAATTAAAGTTAAAAAAATTATTAAATTGCAATTACAATTAAATTGTATATACTTTATATATTTTTTAGAATTATTATTTATACAATAGATTTTATCAAATATTATATAATTACAACAAAAATATATTGCTAGAAATATCGAACTTAGAGTATCAAAAAAAAAAAAAAATTTAAAAAAAGAAATTTTTGATATTAATTTTTCTTAAAAATATAGTAAAAAGATATTAAGTTTTAAGACAAAAACTTTAAAAAAAAAATAGTATTATAAGCTTATTAAAGTTGTATTAATAATTTAGATTCTATATTTTTGAACAAATTTATTATTATATTCTCTATACTTAAAAAGCAAACAATCTAAATATAATATTTAATATACTTAATAAACAAGTATTGCAAGCAATTATATTTGCTATACTTAATAAATAAGCAAAACAAACAATTAGTATTTTCTTAATATATAGAAACTAGAATACAACTTTTTTATAAATTGTATTTAACTTATTATAGATTTTTACTTATTATTACTTTAATTTATCAATTTTTTTTTAAAATTTATTAAATATAGAAACTATTTATAGTTGCAAATTCTTGTTATTAAATAATTGCTTATATTGTCTAAAAATATCTACAAATCTCTTTTAAAATATAATTTACTCTAATATCTTTGTAGAAAGTATTAGCGTAATACTTGCGTTGCTATATTTTTTTGCAATTTTTTGTCTATTGTTTTACGAGTTAAATTAAGTATATTAGCGATATATAATATATTAAATATATTACTCAAATATATTATTAATTTGTTTAATTCGAGTTATTAGAGTTTTAGAACAAAATATATTGTTAAATTAAAATTTTTTAATATTAAATAAGAGAATTAACAATATAGTATACAAAAATTAACAAGTCTTGCAATTAAGAATTTAATAAATAATATAATAGAATAATATATAATAAATATATATGCTTATATTCGATTTTAATAGTTAAAAAATATATATTATACAATAATTAATATAGTAAAAATAATAATTTTTAGTTGTAATGATATTAAATAAAAGTAATATTTGAATTCTAACTTTAATATTAAATATATAAATTTATTTTATAATTGCAACAATCTTTTTGTTTAAATACTATATATTAATTAATATATTTAATATTGTCTATTGTTTTAATCTATATAGTTAATATATAAATTTATTTTGTATTATTTGTATATATTATTATTAAAACTAATTAAAAAAATAGATTTTTTAAAATCGAATTTCTTTTTATTTAGAAATTCGAATATTGTTAAGTAGCTAATATTATATTATTGAATAAAAGACTTATTTTGTATTATTTATATATATTATCTTTAAAACTAATTTAAAATACAAAATATCTATTTTATTAACTCTTTTGCAAATTATTGTTAGTAGAAATTGTATTGCAATATAGATCGAAAATAAAAAATTATTTTACAAAAAACAAAATATCGATTATATAGTATTTTACAAATACTTAATTAAATTGCAAGCAATAATTGTTTTTAAAAAAGTTTCTAAACAAATCTAAATCGATATAAAAAAAAATATTAAAAATATAATAGTTAATAAAAAAGTAGAAAAAGAATTGTATAGTAATGTATTTAAATAATATATATATATTTAAAAAGCTAATTATATTGTAGCACAATACTTTAAGATCGAATTAATAAAAAAAATTAGAAACAAAAATATTGCAAAATAGATTAAAATTGATACAATTACTATATAAATAGTTTTAGAAAGTAAAGATATAGATACAATACAATTTCTTAATATTTAAATATATATAGAGTCTAATATAAATAAAATAACTAATCTACGTATTAGTTTAATTCTAATTAGTTCGAATTAAGCGAAAATATAATTAAATATATAATATTAATTATCGAAATAATTTAACAACGCATTCTATATTATAAAGAGTTTAATAAATTGAAAAAAGCGCATAATTCAAATGCAATTAACAAATTTAAAAAATTCAAAAACACTTTTGCAAGCAATAAAAATGCTGCAGATTGCAAAATATCTAATTTTTTAAGATTAATAGATAACAATATTGAAAACTTAACTAAGATTAATAATAATAGAGTAAAAATAAGATAAAAGAAAATAAAAAATAATATAAAAATAATAAATAACAAATATAAAGATACAAAGTACAAAAACAATAATAATAATAACAAAAGTAAAAACAATAATAATAATACTAAGAATAAAGTTAATTACAAGATTGTAAAGATCTTAGACTAGTTAATAGTATTAATAAGTTTAAATATATTATCTAAATATATTATTATATACTTTTTGATAAAATATAGAATCGAAATTTATTAAGAGACTATAATAGTTGTAATTTATTTACTATATAAATATTAAATAGTTTATATATATTACTTTATTGTATTATTATAGAATATTTAGATAAAAAAATAATAAGATTTAAAATCTAATTTTTGTTTATTAAATTTGCTACTAAATAACTTTATTTCTTGACAATTTAAATCGATTTTTTCAAATTGATTTTCGATTTTAATTCTAGAAATCGATTCGATTTAATTCGATTTTCGATTCTAATTTTAGAAATCGATTTGTTAAGACTTTCGAATCGAATTAATTCGAATTGTTAAGATTCGAATTAATTAATCGATTCGAACTCGATTAATCGATTTAATACAATTAGTCTATAATAGAAATTGCAATCTATATTTGCTATCTTATTAATATCGAATTTTTTTAATAGCAATAGTTGTTTCTGTTACAATATCTATAAGTTAATCTACTATTTAATTAATCTATAAAATTAGTATCGAGAATATACTATTTTATTCTACTTAGTAGAATATGTAGATTTTGATTTTATATTAAATATATTAATATTGTTTAAACAAAATATATTAATTAATTCGAAGATACAAAGTTAACAATTTAAAATTGCAAATAATAAATTAAAGATAGTTAATTTTAAGTGGTTTGTTTTAGATTTTATTAAATATAGTACAGTTTATATAATTGTTTGCGCTAAAATTACAAAGATATTAGATAAAAGATTAGTAGAATCTAAGATTTCTAAAAAATTGAAAGACCTAAAAAATATTTATAATAATAAATTAACTAAAATTCTATTAGAATTAAGAAGAGAAAACTATACTATTAAGTTTCAAAATAGTAAAAAGTTATTGTTTATATCTTTTTATAATTTTTTACAAAACAAACTAACAATACTTCGACAATATCTCGATAATATATTAGCAAAAAATTAAATTAAGTATTTAGTTTTATTTATAGATATCTCTATTCTATTTATATTAAAATCGAACAATAGATTATATTTATATATTAACTATAGAAATCTAAATACAATTACTATTAAAAATTGTTATCTATTATCTCTAATTACAAGAACGCTAGATTGTCTATATAAAATAAAGTATTTTATTGTTTTAGATCTAAAGAATATCTATTATTATATTTGTATTAAATACAACAATAAGTAGAAAACAATATTCTATATATATTATAGATATTTCGAGTATTAAATTATATTATTTAAACTAGCAAATATATTTGCAATTTTTTAGATTTATATTAATAAGATATTGCAAAAGCTAATTAATATAACTTGTATAATTTATATAGATAATATACTTATATATAGCAACAATTCGACAAAGCACTAATACTATATTAGATAAATATTAAAATATTTTTGCAAATATTTGCTATATATTAATTTAAAAAAATATAAATTTAATATTATTAAAATTAAATTTCTAAACTTTATTGTATTTTCAAAAAATATATAGATAGATTTAAAAAAAATAAAAATAATTAAAAAATAATTTAAATTAAAAACTTATTGCAAGCTTTAAATATTTTTGAGTTTTATAAACTTTTATAGATATTTTATATATTATTATTTAAAAAGAGTTGCTTCTCTTACTAATCTATTAAAAAAAAATAAGAATAGCAAGAAATTTAATTCTTTTGTTTAATTAAATAAAGTAGAGTAGATATTTTGTTAGCTTTGCAATATTTTTATATTAACTCTACTACTTTGTTACTACAATTTAAACAAAAAGATAAAAGTAGAAACTAATATATCTAACTTTGCAATTGCAAATATTCTAAGTTAATAAAATAATAATAAAAATTAATATTTAATAGTATTCTAATTGCAAAAAATAATTTTAATAAAGCAAAATTATAAAATATATAATTAGAAATTGCTAATTATTATAATTGCTTTTAAGCAATAAAAATACTATTTAAAAAGCAATATTTATTCTATTAAAATATAGTCGAATTATAATAATCTTAGAGAGTTTATAAATTAAAAGAAGCTAAATTTAAAACAAGTTTGCTAAATATTTAAATTAGTTATTTATAACTTTAAAATATTTTATTGTTTAGATAAAAAAAATTCGACAAATAGATTGTTAAGATATTTTAATTATAAAAAAGTTTTATTGTTAAATATAAAATTGTTATTAATATTGCAAAACAAACTAATATTGTTATTTGACAAAAATTTGCTAATACAAAGCAAACAAAAAATATTAGATAATTTGATTTTTGTATTTTAAAAAAAATTAGTATTGTTATCTAACAAAAAGTTGTTAATATAAAGCAAATAAAAGATATTAAATAATCTAACTCTTATATTATAACTAGCAGAAATACTTACTAGTAACACAAAGATTTTGCAATTATAAAATAGAAAGAAAGTTATTAAAAAATTAGTATCTTTGCTTTAATTAACTAATATTTAGATTATTATTTTAAGAAAAATAATTAAAAATATATTAGAGAAATTGTATAAAAAATCTTAGAAATTAATAAAATTTTTAATAAAAAATTTTTAGACTAAAAATATTTAAATCGAAAAAATTTAAATTAAGATCGAAATATTATTTTATTATAAACAAAAAATATAAATTTTAAATTAGAAAAATCTAATTAGATATAACAAACTGTTCTATATCTTAGAAAATATAGCTATTAGAAAAAAATTAATTTGCAAAAATTATAACAACTCTTTAACAAAATATTTTAAAATTAAGAAAATTCTAAATTTATTTTAGCAAAAGTATTTCTAATTTGTTTGCGCTAAATAGATAGACTAACTATTAGATCGAATTTCGATTCCAAATATTAAAATTAATTCGATTTGTTGATTCTAACTCTAGAAATCGACTCGAAACTTAAGTTAATTTCTAATATTTTAAACACAAATTAATACAATTTAACTCGATTTTCGATTTCGATATTAGAAATTAAATCGAATTGTTAAGAAATCGAAAATTATATTATTTTGTCAAGAAATTCTATTTTTAAATTTAAATTATAAATTTTTCAAATAAATTATTGGTAATTCCGGGAGAGAGACTTTATATAAGCTAATTCTGCTATCGATTCTCTATAGAGACAATATTAATATTTCTGCTTGTTTCTGCTCGCGCTAATCTAATTAGAAAATTAAAATTATTTATATAAATTAGTATTGTTTTATACTTAATTCGAAATTTTTAGCTTAATTAAGCTAGTACTAGAGACGTAATAAATTATTAAAATTAGAATTTTTTAATTCTATAAATAAATTTGTATCTATAAGCGTCAATCTATTAATAAAATCGAGAAATTCTATTTTCGATTATTTATTATATTTCTAGTACTAGTTCGATTAAACTAAAAATTTCGAACTAAATATAAAACAATTCTAATTTATATAAATAATTTTAATTTTTTAATTAGATTAACGCGAGTAGAAACAAGCAGAAATATTAATGTTGTCTCTATAGAAAATTGATAGCAGAATTAGCTTATATAAAGTCTCTCTTCTGGAATTGCCAATAATTCTATAGATATTGTTTAATTATTAATTTATTGTAGAGAATACAAATATATTACTCTAATATATTATCTATATCTATAAGTATATAGATATTATTTAAAATTTTAAATATTAAAAAACTAATATTAATATATAATTTGTATCTATAGATCTATAGATGCTATTTAAATTTTTAAATATTGAAAAATAAATATTAAAATATAATTTGTATTTATAGATTTATAGATACTATTTATTAATTAAATATTAAATAAATAATATTAATAAGTAATTTGTATATATAGATATTATAGATACTATTTATTAATTAATTAATTATTTATTAAAAGTCTTAACAATTCGAATCGATTTTTTCGAATTAAATTTCGATTTTAATTTTAGAAATTGATTCGAATTGTCGATTTCGATTCTAGAAATTAAATCGACTTTTCGATTTTAATCTTTGAAATTAACTCGATTCGATTTAAATCGAGTATTCGATTTGAACTTAATAATCCGATCCAATACAGTTAGTCTATAAACAGATAAAAATATATATTAAAATATATAATATCTATTAATATATTAAAGTTTTTTGTTATAAATTATATAATAAGCTTCAATTCTTATTTGTTGTAAAAAAATTATAGAAAAAAATTATTATAAATTTTGTAACAAGCTTGTTGTTAAGCAAGTATTATAAAATTGTATATAACTCGATTTTTATAATAGTTAATTGTTGTACAAAAATAATTAAATATATATCTATAATTATTAGAATTAATATTGCAAAGCTAGCAAAAGTATTTTTTGATAAAATTGTTTTATATTTCGAAATATTAGCTAATATAGTAAGCAATAGAGAATTTGTTTTTACTAATATTTTCTAATTTGCAATATATTTCTATATACAAATTAGAAAATAATTAAGTACTATTTTTTATTTTTAGATAGATAGTTTAATTAAGCAACAAAATTAAATTTTTAAATACTATTTTTGTATTTATATTAATACTAAATAGATAAAATAAGCAAATCTATTATTAATAGCAGAATTTATCTACAATAATAGCTATTATATTTTAGTTAAAATTTTGCTATTCTATTTAACATACAATTACTATTTGAAAATCTACTATAAAATTAAGAACAACTTTATTAAAAAAAAAATATTGTTAATATAAAAATATATAAAATAGTTTTATAATTTAAGAAAGGTTTTAGCAAAGTATCTTAAAAATATTGTTGCATAGCAAACAAAATACTACAATAAAAAATATAAATTAAAGAGTTTTATTGTAAAAGAATTAATTATATTTTTAATTAAAAATTTAAAACAAAAGAGATTTAGCAAAAAGATATTGTACAAATATATTAAATTGTTTAGAATTAAAAATAAGATTAAAATATAAATTTATTGTTTTATTCTATTTAATATCTATTAAATTTATAATATTTTTTATATTTTATTTCTAAAATTAAATTTGTATTGCGTTAACAATAAATAGACAAAATAAATATTGCAAGCTTCGAAACTTATTAATAGCAAAATTTAATAAAAAATTAAAGAAATTTTAGATAAGATTAAGTTAAAGAGATAGATATAATATAAAATTAAATAAATAAATTAAAACAAAAATATAATTAATAATTAAAAAAAAAATCTCTAGATAATATTAATAAGTTGCAAAAGAACTTTAAAAAACAAATATATAGCAAGCAAAAATAGAAAAACTAGCACAATATATATTGCAACAACAACAATTATATTAATAATAATTTACTTTATAGAATATTGCACAATTGTTATTTTATTACTATAATATAATTAAGTTATATAAAAAGATTCTTTTATTTTGTTATATAAGATATTAGAAATAATAAGATTGTTTCTTTTAATACAAATACTTAAAATATAGCTCAAAAACAAAATTATTCTATTATTGTTAATTAATTAATAATATATTGTAATAACTTAGTAAACTTTTAATATTTTATTAAACTTATTTTAGAACAATTAGAAAAAACTTTTAAATTTATTCGAAAATAAATTGTTAAATTTTTTAGAATTAATTATAGATAAATTTTCGAAATTGTTTAAAATACTTATATTATTTTAAGAAAAATAAATTGCAAAAAATCTATTTTATACAATTTTTTTTCTTTTTGTTATAGATATATTTTTGCTATTTATATATATTTTTGTATTTTTTATCTTCTAAAAATATATAAACAAACAAAAAATAAAAAAAATTAAAATAAAAACTTATTATATTTTTATTTAATAATTTTGTTAACAACTCGAAGTTGCTAAAAGATTTTATTGCAAAATTATAAGATTTTGCAAAAAAATCTTTGAAATTTGTTTTATTTAAATTAATAACAAACTTGAAGACAATTTGTTTTAACTTTGTTTTTTTTGTTTTTATTAACAATTTGTTTTTGTTTTTATCTTTATTTTGTTTTAAATTTTAAAAATATATTAGTAAAGTATTAAAAAGCAAACAAAAATATTTATTTTTAATACTTTTTCAAAAAGTAAATCAATTAATTATTGTATTTTAACAAGAATTTTATTTTATTTTAAATTATTTTTGTTTTTGCAAATTTTTGTTTAAGTTTAGTTTAATATTTTTAAGTAAAAGTTAAATTTTATTTAAATTGTTAAATATAAAATTAAGTTTAATTTATTGTTAATAGAATAAACTTTTTATTGTATTGTTAGTTTTTTATTGCGCAAACTATATTCTTTTGTATATATTTTATATATCTAAAAATAATATTTTTTATCTCGAGTTTCTTACAATAATTAATAATAAAATCTTTTATATTATTTTAAAAATATTTAATAAAACTAATAAATATTAGCAATTGTTATATTGTAAACGCAAGTAAAATTTATTGCAATATAGTAATTTAATTTGCAATAAAAAATTCTGCAATAAATATAAATATTTCTTTTCTTATAAATATATATATACTTATTTATACAAGTTATATACAAAAAATTATTATAAACTATAATATATTAGTTTTGCAAACAATAAAATATCGAAATTATTTATTTTTTTATTTTCTTAATCTCTTAGAAGATATAATTGAAGAGAAAGAAAAAACAAAAAATATATTAATTTAAGATTTGCACTATATATATAAGCTTTATATATTATTATTTTTGTAATAGTTTATTTATAGCAATAAAGTAATTGCAATTAAGAAGAATATAGAGAGAAAAAAAAAAGAGAAAAAAAACAATAATATCTATATTTATAATCTATCTAACGTCTGCACAACGCTAACTTTACTTTAAATTCTATTTAAAATTTTAATAATAACAAATAACAAAGCAATAATATATTATAGATTGTTATTGTTGTTATTATATTATTCTATAGATTGTATTAAATTAAAATATAAATTTATTTTTATTAGATAAAAGACTCTTTTTCTTTTAATTTTCAAAGAAATTTGAGAAGATTTTTAACAAATTTTTATAGTATTAATATTTAGCAAATGTTTTTGTCTTAATAAGACTAATACAACTTCTTATATTACTAAGAATTAATACTCTAAAAAAGAAGATAAGTATAATATTATAATATTTTCGACGCGCTAGTATATTAAAATATAACAAGATATATAATTCTAAGTATTAATAGAAGTTTCGAATAATACAATATCTCTTTTTTAACTAGATAGCAAGAAACAAACTTGTATATTATAGAAAGTATTAGATAGAAAGAAAGTTTGTCTTTTGTTGTTCTTTAACAATTAGTTCTATTGTTACAAGCTTATTAAAGCTATATTAGTAATTTAGATTCTATATCTTTGGAATAAATTTGCTATTATATTCGATACGCTCGAGAAGCAAACATTCTAAATATAATATTTAATATATTCGACAAATAAGTATTGCAAGTAATCTATACTTGCTATATTTAATAAGCAAGCAAAACAAGCAATTAATATTTTCTTAATATATAAAAACTAAAATACAACTTTTTTATAAATTATATTTAACTTATTATAGATTTTTACTTATTATTATTCTAATTTATTAAATCTTTTTTAAAATTTATTAAATATAAAAACTATTTATAGTTGCAAACTCTTGTTATTAAGTAATTGTTTATATTGTCTAAAGACGTCTACAAATTTTTTCGATAATACAATTTACTCTAATATTTTTGTAAAAAGTATTAGTATAATACTTTAAATACTCTAAGAATATTTCTATCAAATTAATATACTCTTATCTTAAATACTAGCTTATTAGTATTATGTTAATTATTAATTATAGAAGACAACAAAAATAAAATTAATAAAATTAATATCTATTATAGAGATTGTATTAATCTAAAAAACTAATTTATACAAATAAATATTTATTTTATTTTCTATTCTATTTTAACAAATTAAAAGACAATTTTTGTATTAATATTTTTTTAAAAAAGAATTTAATATTAATTTAAGTTAAATTTACAAAAATATTTAAAAAAATAATAATAAAAATTTTTGTACAATATTTATAGATTTTAATAATTTTAAAAAAGAATTTCGAAAAATCTTTAAAATATTTAACAAAAAACAAATTATAAAAAAAGTAATTTAATATTTAATTTAATAAATTTCTACAATAGATTATATAACTAGATTTTAAAAGTATATTAATTTAATTAAATAAAACAATATTGTATTTATAACAATATTTCGACAAGATTTTAAAAACAATCTAAAAAACAAAATTATATATAACAATTTTTTTTTTTAATAATATATTTAATTTTATTAAAGTAGCTATTAATTTCGACAACAAACTATATAAAAAAACTATAAAAAAAATACAATTAACTTTAAAAAAAAACAAAAATCTTTTTTAAATTAATAATTAAATTTTATTTAACAATATAAAGAAAAGAACTTTAGAGAAAAGCAAAATAATAAATTTTAAAAAATATACTATTTATATAACAAACTAGATTACTTTGTAAAAGATTTTTAATTATAAAATTTAATAAATTGTTAACAAATTAATATTATATTAAGAGAGATATTTAATAGTTAAAACAATATTAGAAAGCAAATTAATATAGAGACAAATATCTTTAAAACTAAATCGAACAACAACTACTATTTAATAGAAAATCTAAATTAGTTATAGAAAGTTCTAGATAAAATATTATTAGACAAAATATCTATATTTACGCAAAAAATTTAATTAAATACTTAATAAAATTATAAAAACAAAATAATCAAAAATATTATACTTTTATTTAGCAACAAATTTAAATAACAAATATAACTATTAGAACTTTTACAAATATCTAAATAATATTATAGATTATCTTAATACTTTAGCTAGTTTATTAAAAATAAAAGAGATAAATTAAACTATAAACAAATACAAGAAAGCACTAGAAAGCGACGTTACTATAAAAAGAGATATCTTTAATAAAATTGAACAATAACTAAGCAATATTAGTTTATTTAAACAAACAATAGAAAAAGCAAAGAAATATACAATATTTAATTAAATTGTTTATTATAACAATTTATACTAGACTTATTTAGAAAACAAAAAAGAAATTAATTGATTTTCTAGAAAGTCGAAAATATTAAATTAGTATAAAAAAGAAGCTTAGCGCAAATAGATATTTAAAACAAAAATTTTAGTAATAAAATAAAAAAAAGTTTAAATTTTTTAATAAAGAATATATTAAAGAAATACAATATATTAGTTTAATAATAACAATTAAACTTAACAATATATATACAATATTTTATTATATTAGTTAAAATTAATAAATAACAATTTATTGCAATAATCGATTTTAATATAATAGATAATTTTATAGTTAAAACTTTTGTTAAGAGAAAAGAATATTTTATTTAAAAGAAGTCTAATATATATAATCTAGTAATTGTAAATAGAAATCTATTATTTGACAAAAATAAAAAAATAAATAAAGAAATAAATATATTATTAATAGCTATTTAACAATATTACAAAAAACTAATTTTTAATATAATAAAAATAACTATTTATAATATTGTTTTAAAAATATTTTAATTAAAGCAATACAATCTAAAAGTTAACTAAAATATATAAGTACTTAGATTTGCGCAATATAATTACATAATTTATATTCAATCTACGTATCAATAATATTTAATAATAGATAAAAGATTAGATCGAAAATCGATTGTAAATAACAAATTTGTTTTTTTTGCAAAAAAACAATCTAACAAAGTTCGACTTAATAAATACTAGTAAAAATTAATTAAATTACAAAATTAAAATAAGTAAAGAAAATTACGAATTTTCTAAAAATCTTAAACTATCTAATATAATAAAGAAATTTCTAAAGTATATATTATAAATATACAACAATTAAAAGTATCTATTTTAAAAAAAAAAAATAACAAAGATTTTTTCTAAATATTAATTATAAAATTACAAAATTAGACTTAAATTAGACAAACAATCTATATTTGAACTTATATATATTTTATTTAAGAAAAAACTTAAAGTACTTTACAAATATCTAGCAAAAAACAAAAAAAAAATTTATTAAAAATTTTTAATTATAAATAAAATATTTAATTTTTTTTGTATTAAAAAAGAATAATTTTTTTTATCTATATATTAATTATCAAAAGCTAAATAATATTATAATTAAAAATTAATATTTATTATTTAATATTAGCAAACTTTAAAATTAACTATTTGAAATAAAATATTTTATTAAATTAAATTTACAAAAAATATACAATTAAATTAGAATAAAAACAAAGAAAAAATAAAAAATAGTTTTCTATATATAATATAAATTATATAAATATATAATAATATTGTTCAAATTTACAAATACTTTAACAATATATTAAAAAACAATTAATAATATATTACAACAATATCTAAATCAATTTGTTATAATATATTTAAATAATATTATAATTTATTTAAAAATTTTAAAAGAATATATTAGTTATATTTTTAAAATATTAAAATATCTAAATATAAAAAACTTATATTTTAAGTTAAAGAAATACAAATTTTATTAAAAGAAAATTAATTTTCTCGAATTTGTTATTAAACAATATAGAATATATATAAATTTTAAAAAACTATAAACAATTAAAAAATAAAAATTATTAACAAATATTAAAAAAAAAAAAAATTTTAAATTTTATAAACTACAATAAGAAATTTATTAAAAACTACTTTGTAAATACAATATTATTAACAAATCTTATAAAAAAAAATATATTATAGATATAAAAATTTACAATAGAGAAATTATTTTAGAATCTTAAATTAAAATATTTAAAAAAATTAATATTAAAAATATATAATTTGCAATTGTTAAACAAGATTAAAATTAATATATTAAATCTAATTATTAATATATATTTTAATTAAAGATATAAAGATATATAGTATTTAATAATATATTTTTCGAGAAAACTCTTGTTAATTGAACAAAACTATAATATTTATAATAAGAAACTATTTACTATAATAGTTTTCTTAAAATTATAAAAAGTATATATAGAGAAATTATTAAAATTTATAATTTTTATAAATTACAAGAATCTTGTATACTTTACTACTATAAAGTAATTAAACAAAAAACAAATATAATAATCAAAAAAACTTAAATAATATAAGTTTAAAATATAGTATATCTTAGACAAAAATAATAATAAAGCAAATATATTTAGTTAAAAAAATAATTATATAGAAACAAAGAAATTGTTTAATTATAATATATTTAAAGTTAACAAAAACAAATTATTATTAGCAAATAAATATAAGCTAAATACTATATTACAAATACTTCGAGATAATATAAAAGAATTTTTAATAAAAAAAGAAAAACTTTAGATATCTATTAATAAAATTAACAAATATATAAAAGAATACTATAACAAATTATTGCAAAAATATTCAAAAATAACAAAAATTCTTTAATTTTTATATTAATATTGTTAGTTTTTATAAATAAGATAAGTTGTTAAGATATATATTAAACAATATTTTAGTTATTAACAAAACAAATATAATACGCACGCAAACTATAACAAAATCTAATATTAAAAGTTATCTAAATTGCTATAGAATAAAATTACAATAGACTTTATTATTAAGTTGTTAAAGTCGATAAATCTAGTAGCTAAAAATAAATATAATTTGATACTAATAATAGTTAATAAACTTATTAAATACTTATATATTATTGTATACAAAAAGAAGTTTATTACAAAACAACTAAAATATATTATATTAAATAAACTTATAAAATATTACAATATATTTAAGAAATTAATTAGTAACAAAAACAAGCTCTTTATATTTAATTATTAAAAAATACTTCTTTTAATATTAGATACAAGATTTCGAATATCTATTATCTATTACTTAATTACAAATAATTAAATAAAAAAAACAAATTAAAGTTTTAAACAATATCTAAAATACTATATTAACAATATTTAAAATAATTAAATATTATTTTTATTTATAATATAATTAATACTAAATATAAAGATTTTAAATACTACTAAAATAACTTTATTCTTTGTTAACTATAACAAAAAATTTAATTTTTTTAAAAAAAAATATATATATTTATTTGCGCAATTAATTATTAAAAGAATAATAATATTAAAAAAAATATACAACAATATCTTAAAAATACAAAAAAAATTAATTAAATATTAAAATGAAAAACAAAAAACAATAATTTAGCTAAAAGAAAAAAATAAAATATATTTTTTTACAAAAAATCTTAAAATAAGAAAGTTAAACAAAAAATTAAAAAATTAATTAATTACAAACTTAATTTATTTAAAAATATTAAAATATTTTTAATATTTTATATTTTATTGTTAAAATTAACAAATTTAACTATATTTTTATTTGCAAAAAAAAAATTAATTTAAAATCGAGAAAATTCTATAACAAAAAAATCAAAAATATTTTATTAAGTAAAAAAAATACTTTTATCTTAAAAAATATATAGAAATTAAAGAAAAATTTTAATTGCTATCGAAATTTTTTAAAGAAATTTTATTAAAATAAGATATAAAAATAATATCTTAATTTTAATTTGTCGAAAATTAAAATTATTTAAATAATATATTAAATAATAACTTAAAAGTTTTTGTAAAAAATTTAATAAAATATATTTTATCTATTTCTAAATTGTTAATATTTTTCTATTCTATTATAATTATTTCTTTCTTTTTATTTTTTAGAAAATTTAATTGTTTTTTTAGTTAACTTAATTTTGTATACGTATTGTATATTTCTTTTTTTAATTATATTTGTTCTTTGTAAATTTGTTTAATTAAAGTTAAAAAAATTGTTAAATTGCAATTACAATTAGATTATATATACTTTATACACTTTTTAAAATTATTATTTATACAATAGATTTTATTAGATATTGTACAATTATAACAAAAATATATTGCTAAAAATATCAAATTTAAAATATTAAGAAAATCTTTCTTTTAATAAAAAGAATTTCTAATATTAATCTTTCTAGAAAATATAATAAAAAAATATTAGATTTTAAAACAAAAACTCTAAAGAAAGAGAATAGTATTACAAGCTTATTAAAGCTATATTAATAATTTAGATTCTATATTTTTAAAATAAATTTGTTATTATATTTAATATATTCGAGAAGCAAGTATTTTAAGTATAATATTTAATATATTTGACAAACAAGTATTGCAAACAATCTATATTTGCTATATTTAACAAGCAAGCAAAACAAACAATTAGTATTTTTTTAATATATAGAAATTAGAATACAACTTTCTTATAAATTGTGTTTAACTTATTATAGATTTTTACTTATTGTTAATCTAGTTTATCGAATCTCTTTTAAAATTTATTAAATATAGAAATTGTCTATAGTTGCAAATTCTTGTTATCAAGTAATTGCTTGCATTGTCTAAAGATATCTACAAATCTCTTCGATAGCATAATTTACTCTAATATCTTCGTAGAAAGTACTAGCGTAATATCTACTACTATCTATCTTATATAGTTAAAATGTAGTAATACAAGTCTATTATATCTTATATCTTTTATATTTTAGTACGTTAGCAAGAAGTAGAAACACTTGTATCTTACACTAATATTGTACTTTTTTGTTCTTGTTTTCTTTAATAATATTTTTAGAGTTTTAAATCTTAATTGTTTTAAAGTAATCTCTTAAATAAAGATTTCGAAATTACAACAAATTATATAGCTTAAGTAAAAAGATAATATATTAAACAAGTATATTTTTTAAAGAGTAAAGAAGAGAATTAGTAAAATAAAAAATTTAAATTAAGTTTTGTTGTACTATTTTATTAGTAAATATTTTAGAAAGATTAAATAAGATACAAAGTTTTGCAAGAACTTAATATTATATATTGTTTATTAAGTTACAAGCAATATTATAAACAATATTTATTATTATCATAATTTATTCTTTAATTTATTTGCTAACGCAATTTAAATAATATAACAAAAGTTGTTTGTAACTAGATTATAAGTTATTCTTAAAAAAAGATATTTAAATATTATATATCTTAATCGATTAAATATAATATTTAATTTACTTATCTTAATATTAAGTTAAGAGTTTAACTTATCTTAGTTATAAGAAAAATAATCTTGTCTTAAGATTAACGCGCATTAATTGAACTCTTATCTCTAGAAACAAATAAAGTCGATTGTTAAGATTAGATTGTTAATCTTAGAAACAAAAGAGTTTGTTTAATTTAATTGTACTAAACAAAATATATAATTCTAGAACAAGCTTAGATTAACGAAAAAATACTTGTTTGTAAATTTTATATTGCAAATTAGATTCTAAGAAACAAGATACAATACTAGAGAAGTTAATATTTAAAGAAAAAAAAGAAAGAATTTTTCGCAACAATTAATATTTTAGAAATTTAAAATTAGCTTATCGACTTGTTCGAATATTGCGTTTCTTCTCTTTTTATATTATCTTAATATTATTTTTTAAAATATATTTGTTTAACTTGCAAGTTATTTAAATTAATATAATTATCTTCTTATTTAAGACAAACAATACTTTTGTATCTTTTAACTCTTTACAATTTTATACAATTACATATTTGTTAAAAGTCTCGAAAATTAAAGACAATAAATTTTAAGAAAAAGATCGAAAATATAATCTCGAAATTAAGTTTATTAAAAGACGAGATATATCTAATTTATTATATTGTAAGAATCTATTTTTTCTACCTAGATAATATAATTTTGTCGCATTAATATTGACAAAAAAACTTTAATAACAACAACAAACTTGCAAAGTATCTTAAGAATTAATATTATATATTCTTATATTATAATTTTGTCTTAGTTGATTAAATTCTATATTTTTATTTAGTTTGCAACAATATACTTGAGAATATCTTGCAATTTTAAAATTATATAACAAAGATATATAAAATTTGATTTACAAGAAGTTGTAATTAATTTGCAATAATAAACTAACAAAAATATATTATCTTTAAAAATATTGTATATAATTAAGCAGCAAATAGTCTATTTTAAAATTTCTTATACTAGAATCAATTATAATAAATAGTAATATTACAAAATTATTTATTAAAGAAGATTGTTTTAATAGCTAAATAGATCGAGCTTTGCTTATACTTATTTTATTAAACTCTTTTTTATATTTTTTATTAAATTGTATAAAGATTATCTACAATTTAAACTACTTTGTTAATTATATAATTGTTCTATATAAATTAAATCTTAAAGTTCGAATTATTACTATAAAAGTATTAAAACAAATTATTAAGTTTAATTAACTTGTCTTGTTTACTTTATAAAAATATTAACTTTATATCTTGTTTAAAATTATATTATATATCTCTTGTATATATATTAAATATTAGATTGTAAATTAATTTTATTCTAGTAAATAAAATAAAATAAGATAAAAGAATAAGAAATAAGTTAAAACAAATTAATATAAAGTAAATTATTTTATTTATTATTAAAAATTATTATAATAATTTTTTAACAATTTATTTATCAATCTTTTTGCGAGTTTTTCTGCGAGTCTTTCTACGAGTCTTTCTGCAAGTCTTTCTATTAATCTTTCTATTAATCTTTTTATCAATCTTTTTATCAATCTTTTTATCAATCTTTTTATTTAGTTTTTTATTTAATTATAAAATAAATTTAATATTTAAATATTAAACTAATTAATATATATTTTAACATATATTTAAAGATGTAATTAAATATGTATAAGATAATAATAAAAAATATTAATAAAAATATTAATAAAAAGATTGATAAAAAGATTAGTAAAAAGATTAATAAAAAGATTAATAAAAAGATTAATAAAAAGATTGAAAAAAAGATTGATAAAAAGATTGATAAAAAGATTAATAAAAAGAATAATAAAAAGATTAATAAATAGATTAATAAAGTTAATAAAAAGATTAATAAAGAATTATAATAGTAATTTTAATAATATTAATAGTAAATAAAATAATTCGCTTATTCTTTAATTTCTTTAATTTATTTAATATATTATTATTAATAATATTTTTTCAATAAAATTTTTTATTAAAAATTTAACTTGTTTTTTATAAGTCGAAAGTCTTATTTGTAAAGTCTTTAACTTATTAAAAAGTTAAAAAATAAGATTAAAAAGTATTTTTAACTTAACTTATTGTATAATATATTTGTATATAAAATAATTTATTAATCTTATATTAATTACTTTTAATATAAAAAAGAAATAACTTTTATCTTCGATTTTTATTTTCTTTAATTATATTGTTTTAAATATTTTTATATTTAAATTTATAAACGCGTTTTATTTTTATAAATCTTTTATAATTTTTGTTTAAACTTTTAAATTTTTTATTTTAATACAAATATTGTATATAAATATTATATATATTCTTCTTATAATTAATATTAAAATTCTTTCTTTTATCTTTTTAAACTCTTTTTAATTAAAATTATTTATAACAATAAATTGTCTTTAAGTAATTTTATTATTATTATTTTGTTGTTATTTTTCGTCTTTATTTTTTATAATAATTTTTCTTTCGAGATATATTTTAATTTTATTGTTTTTGTTTTATTTATATTATTATTTTTTAAAAAAGTTTAATATTAGTATTTTATTTAATATTTTAAAAACTTATTTTTAAATATTTTTAATTAATTGTTTAATCATTATAATTTATATTTTCTTTTAATTAATTATTATAATTTAAAAATAAATATATATAAAAAAAATTGTTTTTTAAAAATTAATAAATAAATATGTTATACAAATAAGTTAAAAAATTAAAAAAAATTTTATAAACAATATATTTATCGATAAAACAATATTAAATTAAAGTAATTAAAAAATTATTAACAAAGATTAATTAAGAACAAATATATAAAAGATTAATTATAAAAGTTAAATAATTTAAATTTTTAGAGAAAATAAAAATATAATAATAATAGTTTATTATATAAATAAAAAAATATTAAAAAAATATTATATAAAGTTTTTTAATTCTTTTTACAAGAAATAAACACGTTTATAAAGAAAACAAAAGTAAGTAAAAAAAAGTATAAATAAAAAGATTAATAATTTTATAAAACATATTATAAAAAAGAAAAACAAAAAATTCGCAAAGTATTTTTAATATACAATAATAATAAATTAACAATATATTAACAATTTAATTAAAAGTTGTTAATAATTAATTTTAAAATATATTAAGAAAGTTATAATATATAGCGCAAAGAAATAAATAATAAAAAATAAATTAAATATATTATAAAATAAAAATAAAAGAAAATAAATATAATATTATTAAAAACAAAGTAATATATTCATATAAATATAATATAAAGATATACAAAATATTTAAAAAAAAGAAAATTTAATTATTCTTACTTTATTATAAAGTTAAAAATAGTTTAAATTTAATTGTTTTTATATAAAAATTTAATAAAATTAAACAAATTATAAATAATATAATTGTTAACTTAAGTTAATAATTAATTTTTAAATCTAACTTATTTTAATAAAACTTAATAAACTAAGTTTAATTAATAACAAAGACTTAATTTATTTTAACAAACTTATTAAGTTTAATATTAAATCTTAAGTTATTCTAACTTTAAAATATAAAAAAATTTATAATTTATACAAAAACAATTTATTTTTTATAATTTTTATATTATTTAAAAAATCTTGCTTAGTTTATTAAATTAAATTATTTATATACAAATTATATAAATTATATATTACTTATATAATAAATATAGTTATATTTAATTGTATTAATAAATTAAGATTTTTTAAAATTTGCGAAACTCTGCGAAATATATATCTTTTGTACAAAATATTAAATATATAACTGTATTTATTATGCAAGTAATATATACTTTATATAATTTATATTTAAATAATTTAATTTAATAAATTGAGCAAGATTTTTCAAACAATATAAAAATTATAAAAAATAAAACACTTTTACACGAGTAATTAATTATATTGCTAATTATATTGCTTAATAAGAAATTTTCTTATCTTATCTTATTTTATTTAATTAAGATTTCGATACTTAATTAAATAAGTGTTTAAGTAAGTATCTCTTAGAGAAACTTACTTAAGATTTTCAAAACAGTTCTTAAACTTACTTAGAAAGATAGATTAAGTTAAGTTTATTAAGTTTAACTTAACTTAACAATTATACTAATTATAAGTATTACACTTAAAACTGTTCAATATATATAAGATAAATTTATTAAAATACTTTTAAGTCGATATTTAGTTTTCGATTGTATTATAATCGATTCTCGTTAATTTGTAAGAGGTCTTTACTTAAACTTTAGAGATTTTATTCTTTAAAATTAGATAGATTCTCTTTAAAAGTTATCGAGGATCGATTATAATACGGTCGGAAACTAAATATTGACTCGAGAGTAGATAGCTCTAGTTTATAACATACTTTACTAAACGTTAATCTTTAGCTTGTTATAAGGCAATTCAAGGCAATTTGGTTATAGGAGACATAGCTCAGATAGGGTAATTGTTGGGTTGAAGTTAGAATATCAGCTAATTATCGCTCGTCCTCAACTGGTTTTACGTGTAAAATTACTTTGTTCTAAGCTTAAGATACAAGAAATTAGACTCGTACAAGTGTCTTTACTTATTAAGTTCAAGTGATTAGAGCGAAGTTTGATTTACAACAACTAGACTAAATAACACGAAGAGTAACTTGATCAGTATCGTCTAAAGAGTGTAACTTTATTGCTTCCTTGGTCAACGATTAAATTCAGAAATCAAAAATGTAAAAGCAACGATAAATATTGTGTCCTTGAACAACGAAGAAGCTTCAGCAAACTCCCTTCTGTTATTCCTTCTTGTGCATGATAAAGTCATCAACAATCTCATAGTCTACATCGCCCATTGGCTCAGCTTTGCTGCTTCTCCTCCGCATTCCGTCTTCACCATTATCCCACTCATCTCCGTCACCAGTGTCGCAAGTAGCGTCACGTACCGTCAAGGTATCCCTCCTGGCTCGGGCATGTTTGATGGGAGTTCCTGGTTCAAGCTCCTCAGCGAATGAGACCTCCATCCCCCCTCTTAGTTACGTAGATACCGCCGTGGGCTGTACGGGCTAAACCTCGTTTCTTAGCATCGGTGGGGGGCTGGACGTCGGGATTCTGCCCCTTGTAGGTGTTATCATCGGGAATACATTTGTTATGGCGGTCGTCGTAAGCATCGCAGTATTTTACCCCCGGGGAAGCAGGGTTACCAAAGCCGACGATAAACGAGCATGGCTGGCAATTGCAGCTGCCACTAATGTAGTTATTGATGATAGCTCCTTGGGCTTTCACAGGAATCAGCATGTCAACAAAAGTGGCCTGCCAACACAGGGGGAGAGCTGAAACAAACCGCTATTCTGACTCTTCGATACACAACGGTTGGTTTGACCGCCCTTATCGGCGTCACTAGTACTCGCGAATGGATACTCGTCGCAGTTGTAGCCGGTCGTTCCATAGGTCGGATTATGGTTCACGGAGCAGCGATTTGGTCTTGGCTGACAACCCGCGCTCGTTCGCCGACTCGATTTAGTAGATTCGGTAGAGTTATCAAAGTAAAGCGTCGCACCAAATTGCGGTTCAGTACAATATGCTCCTTTTTGACCTGTCAGAGCCAGAGCCGTTTAGAAGTTTCTGGGCTGGATCAAATTACCCCAGCACATGCTTGTGCAGATATCTACAATTCAGTCTTTGTTAGCTCGACATGATAGTGACCCTGGTGAGTAAAACGTACCTGGAAGTTCGTCACACGCAAATGACATCGGAGGCACTCTTTTGTAGTGTGTTTCATGTTCGCTGGGTTGAATTGCAGGCCAAGCAGCAGCGAGCTTTGCAACAATAACCACAGTAAGAAATGTATGCATTTCGAGGAAGGATACGCGGTTCGGCAAAAGCTAGCGAGTTTGATGGCAGAGAAGATACAGTGGTGGGAAAAGGTTGTCGTAGCACAATTTAATCAATGCAAACTCGCTGATGGAAGTCTGATCTTTTCAGCTGCGCTGCTGGCTATTTATATTGAGCCCACACACACTTTGCCTGCTCTCGGATGCTTGGATCAATGATACGCCTTTGCTGATATGACGTACCCCATCAGGCGAAGGTATTGTCCAATGGCAACACAGGATCACAGGTCTTTGATCCTGAATCTGCGAAGGATGAGGCCCAGCGCAAGGCTCCATAATCTTCTGACCACAAAGCACTGCCTCCACGGAGGCAATACTTTAACACCACCAGTCCCGTATCGAGCGGGACGGTTCTTACAGTTTCAGGCTATAAGACCACGAAAGCTGAAATTGAACCGCCAAAAACGCCGGGGAACGACGACAGTTTCGAACAACAAGTCTGCCGAGTCTTGCCTAGGCTGACCAGAGGAGGTTACCCTAAAGTATATGTAGACCTGGAGTGGACAGTCGATCGAAAAGGGACGACTTTACAAGATGGGCAATTCTTAGTTCTAGCAAGGGCCAGTAAGCCCCGACGAGAAATGGTAGACATGGAGTCTGTAAAGGATTTGAAACAACAAGCCTGTCAGCGCTGACGAGGCTCGTGCAGGATTTGAAGTATAAGCAAGCCTTGAACATCTGGAAGGAACCAATGATTCACCCCCTTTCCAGCCAAGGCAGGTCTGCCCGGCCCAATAGCAGAGCATTTTGCAGCACTCGATTTGCAGCACACCAATATGTGCTCATCCTTCTGTTTCTATCTTGACGGCTTGTCTCCGATATCAAGCTTAGCTACACGTTTCAGCAGCCAGTTGGAAAGGGTGGACTCGTCGGTGAAGGCACGAGGTAGACGGAGACTAATGACGTCCGGCTACTTGGTAGCCGAAGCGATAGTCTTCGTCTTCGAGAGAAGAATGCCCCGCATCAGCTAGTCCAGGCGACATGAGCATCAGGTATGCTCAACAACGCGTGTCCCAAAGGAGGTAGAGAGAGTCAAAAAGAGGCAATGTTTGTATGACCCGAGAGACTTGTGGACTAGAGAGTACTTCGGAAGGAGAATTTTGGTGGGGGATTCTTTCGAGGCGAGGCCCAATCAGACATCAAGGCCATTCGGCGATCATTGTTGCCTTGTTAGTAATGCTCCCAGAGTTCAGCCGTTTCGGACGTTAATTACGACGATACGATGATACGTTGTACAAACACAGATACAACACACCCATGTCTACAACAACTACTTCGCATGCATAAGGTAAGGTACCTCAGGTATGGTACGTGGCGTTCAGCCGCACTTCTAAGATGGCGACAGCTACGGCGTAGGTAAGGTGTGCCTTACCGTATTTCTTTCGTAACATACGTAAGTGGCTCATACCTTCGAGTAGTTACCTCAGCATGGTATGCAGAATTCTCTTGGTGCTGAGAAACATATCCTGTCGACGTTGCTTTCGTCGTCTTCGGACTGTTAGCTTTCCAGCAGCAACTTCAACGGCTATCAGTTGGCCGACTACCATGGTTAGTATCGCAATGTCTACGCTTGAGCTAACCCTGCCGCCCAAAGCACCTACAGAGTCATATCAGCAAGAGCGCCATAATACCGACAAGCTTGCCGTGTACACGCTTGTTGATCTTGGGAACACCGGCATCGGAGGCCTCATCAAATCCCTGGAAAACAACGATGACAAGCTTCGTGGCGCCTGTTGTCCTGCACCCAAGTATGACTTCGGCGGCGGGTCTCTCCGTGAGGTGTATGATTATCATCTCAAGTTCGTAACTGAAAACTCGCTTCACCCCACACTGTTTATCGTCGCTCACAACCAAGATTACGAGAAGAAGGGTGTTCTGCTTGTGAACCTCGACACGGACATGAAATGCAGTGTGGATACCTGTCGCATGAAAGTGGCAGAAGCACTATCTGCCGGGGTCAATCTTCAGATAGCCAATATGAACTGGGAAGACTTCAAGGAAGACGAAGTGCCCTCGACTCCTGCCAACAATGTGGGCGAAAGAAACAGTCCCCAGGTCTCTCATTTCGAATCTCAGCAACCCGCTCAGCCATCTGCGCCCCATCACATCTTTGGCGTATACACAACTGCTGGCACGAACATGACCGACATCCGTGGGCTTTTAGAGCCGGATTGGTCCGACAAACCTCCCAAGGCTTGGTTGTGCGAGAGCGTTGGCAGCTACACCGACTATCCTGATCCGTGGACTCGACTTATCAAATACCATCCCTGGAACTGCCGTCGGAATCTACGATTACATCGACAGTGGTGTATTTGCGCGGATGAGAAAGATGCGAAGGAGCACGGAGTGCTTCTGGTCCACATTGACTGGGACGGCAACGTTGATAGAGATCCTGAGGAGCTGCTTAAAATAGGGCTTGAGGTGGATGTGAAGACGGAAAGATGTCCAGTGACGAGTGCTGTTGCCAACCTGACAACTCTGATTGCAGAAAGGGGGAGCAGCGTTAGTTGAGCGAATTCAGAGCACCAAATCAAATGCTTCTAGCGTCAGATCTTGAATGTTGAGATGGATTAGATCATTACTTCCAAGCATGCTGTACAAATCCTGTGCAATAACAACCCAAATATTTCGAGTGAGCCGTCGAAAGAACTTATCGAGTTTGACTCTCTTTTCCGATCTATCTTAACGCAATTCAACACGATAACTCTGCGTTCAACTGCCAAGCTTGTCACACTACTATGTCCCTTCTTTCATTGCTTGAGTATTAAGGGCAGTAGGCTAGGCCAGTAGCACCTCGCCACCTGCCTGAGAGTCATTCAGCGAACGGAATATCCTTGCTCTCGACGGCGCAATAACCGGCTGGAACCTCGTAATCGTCGATTGCTCGATAATTAATCATCTGCTGGAGAAGAGACGTGACTAGTTCAGAACTGCGAAACTCCTTTCCTTTAGTTATAAAGATCAACGGTTTAATACGGAACGACAATTTGGGTGGGCTGGAGAGACTGAAAAGCCCTTATTTACTAGACAAATGACTAGAAATGCGATGCGGAGAAGAAGCAAGATCAGAAGGTGGAAAGGGGAGAACCCTGATCCATATAATAGGGTGGTCTTCGCATGCCCCACGTTCAACTCCCGAGGACTCCCTTCTTGTCGTCGGCTAAACCGAGCGAATTACCAATCTACACGAGTACAAAGTCAATGCCACTACTATTAAGCCATCCTGCTACCATCCAGTGCTCTTCCGCACTACATCGCTCATTCGAGACCGCTTCAATTGTATTCAGCTCTCTTCTTCACCCTGACAAATCTCACTTCCTCTATTGCCAATCTCTTCCGTCTCTACCAACTTGAAAAAGCCTACCTTCACTCCCTTTGCTCCTCGGTTATCTTTCTGCCACCATTACTTTTCTTCTTTGCTCTTCAGCTCCCAATTCAAGCTTGATGGCCTTCCTCTGAAAAGAGGCTCCAAATTTGAAAATTCTTGTACTTTGAGATATTGCGCTAAGGAGATTCAATCCGGAGCGTCAAGCACATAACCGGTGTGGCGGATATAGTGCTCGTTAGACGTTAAATACGGGTAGCGGGACAGATCATACAGGAAGTGGGCGTCGAAATCCAAACAAGTATCAGGCGGCAACGAGGGTAGTTGGGGTCTGGAGGCGCGAGAGGCGCGCGAATCCATAGGAGAAGAAGGTACGGTGCTAAAGCTTTTAGAGAAAAGAAATTTTATTAGTTCTAAGCTTTGTGGTTCAAGTTTCCCATGTTCTGCGACTATGGGTTGGAAATAGTTTACGGAGTGGGGATACAAACGAGAAACTCGAGCATGAAGGGGTTGGCATACTAGAAGTCGACATCTCAGCGTCGCTGTGGCTCTTTGATTGAAGTCTGATATTGTTTCTGCTGTGGAATGACTCTCCAAAAGCGTCTGCCTTTGGAAATGTTTCCGGACCGGATGTAGCCTCAGTAGAACTTTCGTAGGCACTGAATTCTTGGTCAGGGTCGTAATCTGGCATGTCCTTGTAATCCGTTCCATCAACGTCATCGTCCGTATATCCGATAAGGTCAGCTGCACAACCCTTGGGTGGGTTATCTTCTTTGGCCTCTGGTGGCGGTATTTCACGCTTAGATTTCACGTAGGGCTCGTTTTCTGAAGCACTAGTCTTGCGTTTCAAGTCTGAGGGTGTTAGAGCTAGTACCTGAATTGAAATGTAGAACATCTTCCAGGCTATGTGGTATCTCTGGCAAAACGTATTCTCCAGCAGAACCTATCGGACGAGGGTTATCACTAGGACCCGAAATCAAGTCGACGACAGGTAACAGATACATATATGGCTGAACGCCTCTATAACCAATTTCGAGGGTTTTGTAATTGTTGGAAAACGAGGTCATATGGGGGCATATTGATATATTGGTTGTTGCTGTTAGGAGGCTATCTAGATGGTGGAAGGTGAAAATTCTACTAGCGGGCCCCAGCCCTATAGGGCGGAGATTACCAACCAAATCACACCTGAAATTCCAACAGTACTCTCGTAGTCGGTTCATCTATCTGTTATGAATTCTCCTCCCACGTTGGACATCTATTTAGCTTCAACTTACATACTATATTTACCAAATATCTTATATAATCTTGTATT
>JAABUS010001390.1_pt1 | contig 53105 bp, 15 predicted proteins | sample 5560161 | NCBI WGS metagenome assembly JAABUS01 (sample SAMN10711885, study PRJNA513376) | rock metagenome | isolation source: Antarctica rocks | place: Antarctica: Victoria Land, Trio Nunatak nord | collected 2016-01-04 | reverse complement strand
GTATATATTTATCCTATAAGAAATAAGAGCCGGAAGATTATTAACGAAATCTTTAATAAACTATATATTTAGGGACGATTTAAATAGACGATATAAACTACTTTATTTAATTTCCTAGTCTTCGTTATTTAAACTATAAAATTAAACGGTATTAAGAAGGGTCGTACTATTATTAATATTCGAGGTTTAAATACTATAGTTATAATAAATATTTATTATTTACCTTTATAGAATAATATAATTAGCGCCGTTAAGGGTTATTATTAAATTATCGTTATCGACGCTATTAATTTTTTCTATTAATAGTATATATACTTTAAAGATAGATATAAATTTATTATTATATTATACCGCGGCTAGGAGACTTTTAATATTATAGTAATAAGATTTAAAAACTCGCCTACGTATATATAATAGTAATATACTAGATCCTATATATCTATAAAGTATTCGCCCGAGTATATATCGATAATATTATAATATTCTTTTAGACCCTCGAGGATTATATTTAATATCTATATACTATATTTTTTTTATTCGTTAAATTTAATATTTTAGTTAACCTTAAAAAAGTATTTATTAATTATTTATTAATTATATTATTTAGTTAAAAGGTTAACTCGTTCGGGTTATTAATTTCTAAAGAAAAGTTTATAATTATTAAATAACTAGTTTTTTCTTAAATATTAATAATATTTAAAATATACCTAGGAATAACTAGTTAGTTAAAAGATTATATTAAAGATTATACTACTTTAACTAGGTTTTTATAAAATAAAAAAACCGTATTATTAAATAAAGTACCCTCTATAAGCGCTTAATAATAAGAATATATTAAAAAGACTAGTTTTAAATTACTTTCCTTATAGGAGATCCGTTTATTTAGAATTATTTAAAATACTCTTTTTAAACCTTTCTTTCTATATTATTTCAACGATAAAAAGAAATTATTTATCGACTTTAATATTAATAAGGAATTCGGTTACGGGGCTATAGTTTATTATATTATAAAAAAACTAAAAGATTTTTATTCCGACTAGAAATAAATTTAGTTTATTCTTTTCTTTAACCGACTTTTTAAAGATATAGAAATATACTATTAACCTACTAAAATAGAACTAGTAGGAATAATATAGATATTTATTAAAGTTAAATATATAGTCGAATTAACCCAAAGATAATTATTTATATTAATTATAAAGTTATATTTAATATAGTTAAATAAATAAATATAATTATCTTATTTATAATAAAGACTAATTTATATATCGTATAGATTTTAAATTATATTTAGTATTTTTAAAATATAAAGATCCGTTATAAATATTATAATATAGTCTTACTTACCTTAGCCTAGTTTAATTTATTTTAGATTTAATTTAAATTTAAACTAGTTTCCTTATTTCTATTTTAATATAGTTAGGATAAAAAATAAATAAATACTCCGTATATTAACTCTTATTTAGATAATAGTTAGGCCTACCCTAATTTTCGTCCTTTATCTTTTATCTTAGCCTACTTTTATATTATAGTTAAGTTATAATTTAATAAACCTGACTATTAATTTAATAAACTTCTAAATATTAATCCCGTTTTTTAATATTATAAAAGATTAACTATTTAATTAATACTCCCTAGTATTAAGATAATTATTATAAAGAATTAATACCTTAACCCCGAAGACCGCGTATAATAATTCCTCGCCGAAGTTTAGAATAATTTTACTAGTTTTTTTAATACTTTCAATTACTTATATATTTAAGCCGAGAGTAATTTCTTATTAAATATTTTATTTTTATCTACGTTTCTTCCTCCTCCTACGCTAGATATATAGTCTCTAGTTTATATTATTATTTAGGTAATAATTTAAATCGTATTTATTATAATTTAAATTATACTTTAACCCCCGTTTTAGGTATTCGATAAGAATACCTTTAATAATATTATTATTATAGGTTATCGGTAAATCTTAAAAACTCCTACTAAAACCTGAGTTACCGCCCGCGCGGATAGGGCTAGTAGTGTCCTATTAATAACTTTTACTAAGAAAAGTTATTAATAGGATATTACTAGTAGCCTTAATTTACGGATAAGACTACTAGCGTCCTATAAATAGATTTAGTAAATTAGGGGTCCGGGTAGATAATTTTTAATAAATTTAATAAATCGAGGTTCCAAGTAATATCCTATTAATAACTCCGGGTTAATTTTAGTAAAATTAGTAATTTTAGTAATTTATATATATTATTAATATATTAATAATAACTAGCCCTATTATAGAGTTAAAATAAATAAAGTTTTATAATTATTATTATCGACGATAACGACCCCTAGTAATAACTATTAACGCTAACGACTTATTAGGCCCGGAATAATAAGTTTTAATTAAAATTCTCGCGGGAGCGTTACGTAGGTATATCTAAAGAAAACGCGTATATATATTCTATATTATAGCGTATACCTTTACGTATATTATTCCGTATACTATAATTATATATACTATGATTGCGTATACTATTATTCATACTATTATTCATATTATTATATATATAATTACGTATATATTTACTTATATTGTAGCTTATATTATAGCGTATACTATAGCGTATATTATATATATACTATTAAGTATATAATAGGGGCTTTCGTCCGTTATTTAAGTTATTAACAGTTTACCGAGTTACTAAACCTATTAATAATAAATATTATTTATTAATAAGACCCTACCCGGGCCCCCGACTTATTAATCCTATTAAACCTCGGCTCGGTATTTAATATAGAGTTTTAATATAAACTCGTAAACGGCTTTCTAATAAAACTAATAGTATTTAGAGTATATTAATATTTACTTTTAAGATTTACCGATGATCTACGCTCGTTTTTTTTTTAAATATTTAATAACTTATCTCTTTATAATCTCGAACGCCTCTTAGATCCGAAAAACTCCTAGATATCTCGGAATATAAAGGGGATTAAAATAAATTAGATATTTAAAAATAAACGTTAATATAGTAGATATATATTAATTATAATTATTACTTTACCGATAACGATAAGATCGTTTATATAGAGTTTAAATTAACTATTAATAAAAAGGTCTTTAATTTGATAAACCGTTATTAAAAGGAGGGTCTTTATATTTTAACTAACTTTATTAATTAACGAAAGAAACTACGGGAAATATATAATAACCCGTTTAAATAAAAGAATACTCGGAATTATATCCGGGAATTTAAATAAGGCTTTATATCTTTTAATAAATATTTTAATCTCGTTATTTAAAAGAAGAAATATTCTCGAATAAAGAACGAATCCTTAATTAATATTATAAAATATAATATTAATTATATTACTTAATAGGCCTTTATCTCTTAAAGGAAAATTAATAACTAACGGTTATATACCTTCGATAAATACGTCCGTATATACTCCGAAATCAATTAAAAACTTTAGTAGATTAAATACCGTCTACCTCGTTAGAGTACTATTTTTATTAAATTAGGATAAACCTTAAAGAGGTTTATTATACTTTTATTAACTTCTATTTTTATAGCCCGCTTTATTATAACGAGTATTTTTATCTTTATTATTATAGCTTTAACCCTTTTATTTAAGGAGTTAATAAATCTCGATTCTACCTAAATTATTATTAAAAGTAAATTAACGAGAACCTTGGTTATTAAAATTATTTATAAGAAGTAGAGGCTTTATTTCTATTATAAATTATTTAAATATAATATAAAAGTCTATTTAATTAAATTAGCTAGCCTCCGATCTAATATTATAATTATTATTAATAACGACGAGAGCGTTATAAGAGGAGTTACCCTAAACGCGGGAAAAGAATAGTCCTAGTATAAAGTCGTATATTAGGACTATAGGTACCTAGAACCCTATATATACCTTTTTATTTATCGGTTATATCGTTTAATTTACTTTCGTTATTAATTAAACTTTTATTTAAATCTATTATATAGCTTTTTAAAACCGACCCTATTTTTTATAATAAATATATAATTATTTTTTATTAACTACGGAATAGCTAGTCCCGAATTTAAATTAAAGTCTTAATTAATATTAATATATCCGGTTATTTTTTTATCGATTATGATTTTATATATATTTAATATCTACCCCTTCGCCTTCTTTATTATTTTTATATCGTCCGACTCTTTAATAACGTATTTATTATTATAAAATATATTATTTATATCGTAGAAGCGATTTTAAATATTTATAATTATTAAGAACGAATAATTTTCTTTATTATTAAATTTAATTAATACTCTATTATAATCGGCCTATTATACCTCTACCGTTATAAAGTTATTACCGATTTCTTAGATAATTCTTTAACCTTCGTTTTATATTTTTATTTAAGAAATTATATCCTTAATTTTATAAAAATCTTCGTGGAAAATAAACTCTTTTTTATACCTTAAAAGAGTTTTTAAATTTAAGAATTTTAGTCTTTAGCTTTATCCGATATCTATATAAAATAAACCCCGATTTAAAAGAAATCATTAATATATAAAGAGCCGTTATTATTTATAGACGATAACGTTATTATTAAATAATTAATTTTAATTCGAGAGAAATTACTTTAACTCTAGGTTTATTAATAATATACCTAGTCTTAAGTTTATAAAAAGTAAATTTTGATTTAAAAAGAGTTAACCTAGTCTTAAGTTTATTAAAAGTAAATTTAACCTTAACTTAATTTAATATTTATATAAAATAACCTAGAATTTAAAAGGAGTTACTTTAGTTTTAGGTTTATTAATAATAAATTTAAATTTAAAAAAAGTCTTCCCCGCCTTAATCTTAGTTATTTATTCTTATAAGAACTAGCTATAATAACAAATATAATTATATCGTTATTATTATTAAATAAGGAAAGATATTTAAAATTAAATATTATAACCTAGCCTCGCTTTATTTTAAATTTTAATATTACGAATAACGAACTTAATACCTAGTTACTTTTAATATATACGAGATAAAATCTCGATTATTTACCCGGCTTATTATATTTAACGAGTAAATTATATTTAATTTATTATTTATAAAAATCGATTAATTCTTAAATATTTTAAAAGAAATCTCGACTTTAAATATTTAACTTCGTTAAGAATCTAGATATTATAAACCTAAGCCCCGCCTTAATTAAAACCTTAAATTAAATATTTACGATTAAGTCTAGAACCGAGTTATATTTAAAATAAATAAGGAGCTTTACTTTATTATTATTATTATTTAAAAAAAGTTTTAAATTTACCGAGATAATAAGAATATTAACTTAATTACGATCCTACCTACGCGGTATTATAAATTCTTAGACGTTTTTTCGAGAAAAGATATTAATATTTTACCCCCGTATTAGTTATATAATTATATTATTAAGTTTAAAGAAGGGTTATAACCTCCGTTATCTAGTTTATATAATATAAATCGTAATAAGATTCTAGAACTCCGCCGTTACCTAGATAAGAATTTTAATAAAGATTTTATTCGAGTTAATCGGTTTTATATTATATTCTTTATCCTATTTATAAAGAAACCTAACGGAGGTCTATATTTCTATATTAATTATTAAAGATTTAATATTATTATTATAAAGAATAAATACTCTTTACTTTTAATTTTAGAAATCTTAAATCGATTAAATTATATTAAGGTATTTTTTAAATTAGATATTATATTTACTTTTAATCGCCTCCGTGTTAAAAAAGGCGATAAAAAACTTATAATATTCTATACCCGATTCGGTTTATTCGAATACTTTATTATATTATTTAAATTATATAATAACCTTACCTCGTTTTAATACTATATTAATAATACTCTTTATAAATTTCTTAATAAGACTTATATTATATACCTCGACGATATTCTAATTTATAACGATATTAAAGAAGAGTATAAAATCTATATTAAATATATCCTTTAGAAGCTCCGCGAGGCGGGGCTCTAAATAAATATTATTAAATATAATTTCTACGTTAAGGAAATTATATATTTAAGATTAATTATTATTATTAAAGGGATTAAAATAAATCTAAAGAAAATCGATATTATCCTAAATTAATTATAACTAGTTAATATTAAGGACGTTTAAAGTTTCCTAGGATTCGTTAACTTTTATCGGCGTTTTATTTATAAGTTTAATAAACTCGTTATACTATTTATAGCCTTAATTAAAAAAGATATAGTCTTCGAGTAAAGTATTTAATATTAAATAATTTTTAATATCTTAAAAAAGACTTTTACCTCCGATACTATTTTAATTTATTTCGACCCTAACCGTAAAATTATAATAGAAATAAATACGTTTAATTATATATCTAGGGGGGTCCTATCCTAATATAATAATTAAAACGTTCTTTATCCTATTATTTACTTTTTAAAGAAATATAACTTTACCGAGTATAATTATAAAATCTATAATAAAGAGTTTATAATAATCGTCCGCGTATTTAAAGAATAGTACTTTAAATTAAAGAGATCTACTCTCTTTATTAAAATAATATCGGATTATAAAGCTCTTAAATATTTTACTTTATTTAAGGCGTTATCTCGCCGTTAAATAAAATAAAGTGAGTTTTTATCCCGTTTTAATTATAAAATTACCTACCGGCCTAATAAAGAAGGTAGTAAACCTAATATATTAATACGTCGATTAAGAGACCTTTTTAAAGAGGGGGATAAATTAGATCCTAGATATTAATATTAATATTAAATTATATTAAAAAGAAAAAACCTAGCCCTAGAAGTCCTTAAAGACTATATTTATAATATATTATTAAATATAATAACTTTAACCTTAGTCCTAGTTACTTTAATTATATTAATAATAAATTTAGAGATTCTTATTTAACTCTTTTAGTTATACTTTATATTAATTTATATAACCTCGATAAACCCCGATATAAACGTCGATCTAGAATTTTAGACCCTATTTATATCCTATAAACCCGAATTAAATAAAGACTAGTTTATTAATTTAAATAAAAACTTATATAATACCCCGATTTATTAATTATAGGATATAATTAACTAAGCCGATTAATTCGCCCCTAAAGTCCTAGAAATATTATATTTTAAAACGCGTTATTATAACGGAATTCCCCTCGTTAAATACGAAGATAAGAATAAAGTTCTTTATTTCCGAGGAAAAAAATATATTCCGAATTTTAATAAATTATACCTTCGTCTAATTTAGCTAGCCTATAATAGTATCGTAGATAATTACCTAGATCGTATTAAATATTACGAATTAATTAGTCGGGTTTATTAATAGCCTAACGTTTATATTACTATCTAGCGATTCGTTAAGAATTATTATATATACCGAAGAATTAAACCTTCCCGCTAGTATATTTAAAGATAATTATATTTATTACCGCCTTTATAACGATATTAAAAAGACGTCTCGATAGATTATATAAATCCCCTACCGCTTTATACTTTTATAGGAATTATTTATCGGTATATCCTAATTTTCGTAGACCGTTTAATTAAGATACGGTACCTAGTATTAATTATATCGATAAAAATAAACGAAGCCTACGACGCTTTTTATTAGAATATATAAAAGCTTTATAAACTACTAAATATCTTTATTTCGGATTAAGGATTTTAATTTATATCGGAGTTTTAAAAGACTTTATATAAACGCCTTAAAATCGATTAATATATATTTACTAGGTATTATCCTTAGACGGATAATTAAACTAAACGGTTTAATATTATAATAAAATACTACCTCCGTATATATATTAACTATATATAAGATAATTAGGTAAAATAATTTTTTAGAGCGGAGTTTTCTAGTAATAATATTAATTCTTCTAGTACTCTAGCCTCGCCTTTCTTAACTAATTATAATTAATATTTATATATCGGCTTCGAGCCTACCGAGTCTTTACTTTAAGATTTTACCACTTAAGTATATATTTATTTAATTATTATTAATAAATTTATAACGTAAATAAAAGTTTTAAATAACTACCTCCGCGATAAAATATTTATTATTTAAATTATTTTTAAATTCTCGGCTAATTAACGAAGGCGCCTATATTTAATATATTTAGTAGACGACTAAATATAATTAAATACTAAGATTCTAAATATTATACGCCCTTTAATTAAACTCGACGATTATAATATCGGCCCTTTCCGAGTCTCTAAAGTTTTTAATAATCCTTTTATAATTTAATTAAATTTTCCGTATTTAATAAAAGTTTACCCCGTCTTCTACGCTAGCCTATTATAATTAATAATTAATAATTCTTTACCTAGATAAATTTAGTTTATCCGAGAACTTATAATTATCGAAGATAATTAACGAGAGTAGTACGTTAACGGTATTTTAAATTCTAAATATAATCGCCGTTATAGTCTACCTTTATTAAAATATTACGTTAATTAAAAAGATTATATCGTTATATATAAACCCTTTTATTACCTTACCCGTTATTAATAATTTATTAATAAATATTATATCTCGAATCCTAGCGCCGCCGGCCTCTACGAATTATTATATATTATTTAGAGGTACTAGTATAAAGAATCTTTATTATTTTTATCTTAATCCGATTTTTAAGAAGTTAACCCCCGTTTATATTATAATTTATTTTTTATCCGTTATCGTCCCCTCGGTTATCGTTTTATATCGGCTTCGACCGATATTTTATATTATTATATAAATAAATAGTACCCTATAATTTAGCCCCGCCGTTATCGTTTATAAATAATAACGTTAACGCCTAGTTTTATTTATATACCGCCGTTTATTCCCCGTCCTATCCCTTACCCGTTATTATCGATAACTCGAATACTTTAATATACTTTTATCTTAACTATTTCGTAACCCTAAATAAGATTTAGGGTTACGAAATTTAATTAATTAAATTAATTATTTATTTATCTCGTAGGAGCTCGACCTTAAAAAGGGGGTTATTATTATAATATAGTCTTACCTATTTTAACCTAGCCTAATTTATTTTAAATTTAATTTAGATTTAAACTAATTTCTTTATTTTTATTTTAATATAATCGGGATAAGAAATAAATAAATACTCCGTATACTAGCTCCTATTTAAATAATAATTAACTTTACCCTAGTTTTCGTTCTTTATCTTTTATCTTAACTTACTCTTATATTATAACTAGGTTATAATTTAATAAACCTAGTTATTAATTTAATAAATATCTAGATACTAATCCCGTCCCTTAATAATAAACCTAGTATTAAATATATAGTACTAGACGCTCTATCCCGACTATATTAAAAAAACGTAGTTAGGGACTTTTTAAAAGGCGAGCTAGATATATTTTAAATATATATATATAAGATTTATATACTAGTAGAAATAAATATATAGTTTAAATAAAAATTATTTCAAGGGTACTAGAATAACGACTTTTAGACTAAAATAAATTATATATTTAATTATAATATAAAAACCGGCGAGGATATCGTAGATTTTCCGTATAAAATAATAATACGTTATATATATCTACGCCCCGCCACCTCTATAATATTATTATTTATCGATACGGGGTTCTAGCCTTAGTATCGCGGGGTTTTAATTTTTAGTAATCCTATATCGAGTTAATATTCCCCCGTTTTATTAGAATCTTTAGAGATTAGTTTTATTATTAAATTTAAGATTTAAAAATTACCTAGTATTAAACCCCGTAATTACTTTATATCTTTTATATAATTATTAAACTACTAGCTCTACGCTAACGGTTTTAAATATTATAATTCTAATCTTTTAAATCTTTTTAAAGAAAAGATTTATTATTATTATAATATCGGGTTTAACCTCGGGATATTCAAAAAAATTTAATAATAATAATATTAATTAAACCCCCTCCGATAACCCCCGTTATAAAGCTAGTAGTAAATTCGAAGATATTATTACCCTCGAAGAGATTTTAAATATATAGTTTAAAGTTATTAAAGAAGAAAACCGTCGCCTTAAATAATAATAAAAATTAAGGGTATTATAAATTTAAAATTTAAAATTACGTAATCCTATTATTTCTACGCCCGCTAGCGGAGCGCTAGTAGAATTTATTATTTATAATAAAGATCTCTTAATTATTATACCTACCGGTAGAATAATAATAAATTTAATTATATTTAATAAGAATATCCTTATTAGGGCGAAAATACTACACTTTAATAAAATATATTTTTATAAAAGTACGAGCGAAGGTAAATATTTATACTAGTTCCGCGACGTAAATATTAAATTTTTAATTAGTTTTAAATATTTTACTACCGACTATTTAAGGATTATATATTATATAAACTCGTTAAAAAGTAACCCTTTAACGTAGTAATATAAATACTATAATTTATATAATTTAACTAGTATTACGTTTAGCTTTTTTAAGAAGTTTTTTCTTAATTTAATAACGAATTTAATTAACTATAATTTTTTTATTTAAGAGAAATAAAAGAAAGCTAAATAATAACTTTATTAAAAAATATCGTTATTTAAGATTTATTTTAAAGAAATAAAGACTTAGTTACCCCCGTTTTCGGAGGAGTATAAAGTAAATTTCTTTTTAACTAAATTTAAATCTAAATTTAAAAATAAAATTCTTAATATTAATAGTATATTTATTTAAAGGGAAGAAATTCTTACTTAAGTTATTATATAAAAAAAGAATCTAAAGCGTATATAATTAATAGGTAGTTTTAATTTTAATTCGGGTTCCTAATTAAAGAACCTTAATAAAGGAAAATTTATAATAAATCGAATTATTAAATTTAACGCCGGCGATAGTATTAAATAAATATATTTAAAAAAGAAGAGTAATAAATATAAAACTAATACTATTAATTCTTCGTATAATAAGATTATTTATTATTATTATAGAGTAGAAGGTTATATTAAGCCTAAATATTCTAATATAGATAAATTAATTATAAACGTCGGCGCGGTATTAATAAAAAACGATTAAATTTAATTAATACCTCGGAAGAAGGGTAAGAAAAACGATTAATAAAAATATACCCTTTTATTTTTTCTAAGGATTAGATTACTCTTTAAGATAAAATTAAATAATTTATTACCTTAATTAACTTTAAAGCGTAGATTAATTTAATTTTATAATAGTTCGTTATTAAAAATAATTTAGAACTTTATAATATTACTTTATTATTAACTAAAGTAATTAACGGGTAAAATATATATTACTATAGCGCGTATTAATTAAATTATTAAAAAATCGATAATTAAAATTAAAGGCGTAAATATAATATTTTATTTTATATTATAAACTTTAAAAGTTTAAATATTATTCTAGGTATACCTAAATTATATTAATTAAAAATATTAATTAATTTTAAGGCGGATTAATAGCGGTTTAAAATTAATTCTAATAATTTATAAATTAAGGAACTAGCTAAATTTACTAGTAATCTTAAAAATAAACCGAATATATTCGCGGTCGTATACGTTACGGTAGCGTAAAGCGAATAAAAAGAACTTCTTAATCTAAAGATTCCTAAGGAATTTATAAAGTTTTATAATATTTTTTCTAATAAAAAAGCGAGTACCCTATTTATTTTTAAATAAAAAAATTATATTATTAAAATAAAGATTAATAAAGAACCGCCCTATATACCTCTTTATAATTTATTTTAAATTAAATTATCGGAGCTACGGCGTTATTTAGAATTCTTACTCTATAAAAGTTAGATTTATTATTTAATCTTTTTAACCGGAGTATTTATTCTTTTTATATTTAAAAAGAATAATAAATTATATTTTTATATTAATTATCGAGGCTTAAATATAATAATTATTAAAAATCGATACCCGTTACTCTTGATTACCGAGATATTAAATCGTTTATATAGTTTTAAAATCTTTATAAAATTAGATTTTAAGGATATTTATTATAGGATCCGGATTAAGAAAGGCGATAAATAAAAAATTATTTTCTAAACTCGCTATAATTATTTCGAATATTTAATTATACTTTTTAGACTCGCTAATATACCGGCGATATTTTAAATTTATATTAACCGTATATTTATAAATTTAATAAATATAACGTATATAGTATATTTAGATAATATCCTAATTTATAATATTAATCCGGCGGAGTATTAGCGGTATATTAAATAAATATTTAAATAATTATATTAATTCTAGTTATTTATTAACTTTAAGAAATATTAATTTAATACCGAAACGATCGAGTTTTTAAATTTTATTATATTTATTAATAGGGTAGTTATAAACCCGGAACGCGTTAAAATTATTAAGAAATAACTTTAACCGAAAATATATTAAGAGATATAAATCTTTTTAGGCTTTATTAACTTCTAGAAATAATTTATTTATAATAATTTTAATATAATTACACCGTTTATTAACCTATTTAAAGGTAGTAAAGTAAATAAGAAAATAAATCCGTTAAAATAAATAAACGGTATTACGGAAGCGTTTTAAGTCTTATAAAATATATTCGTAAATACGTCTTTTCTACGCTATTATAATTTAACTAAATAATTATATATAAAGACGGATACTTCTAACTTTAACCTTAATTTTATATTATTATAATAGGATAAAGATAATTATTAATACTCTATAATATTTTAATTACGGAAATTAAATCCCTTAGAATAAAATTATAAGATTTATAATTAAGAATTACTCGCTATCGTAGCGATAATAAAATAATAGCGATATTATTTAGAAAATAACTCCTATTATATTAAAATCTAAATTAATTATAATAACCTAAAGAGTTTTATAAAATAAAAGGAACTAAATTTTAAATAAGTTTATTAAATACTTAAATTAATTATTTATAACTTTAAAATCTTTTATCGGGCTAGAAAACTAAATCCTATTAATATATTATCGCGGCGCTTTAATTATAAGAGAGTATCGTTATTAAATATTAAATTATTATTAATACTTTAAAATAAACTTACTCTTTAGATTAATAATTAGTTATCGGAAAGAGATAAAGAAATAAAAATAACTATAACCTCTATTTTTTAAATTATAAAATTAAAAATAATAATTTTAAAACGGGATATTATAATAATATTTAAAATTATATATAATAATCCTAAAAGGTTTATTAAAACGTTAATTCGGGAATTATAAATTTATAATAATTAAGTAAACTCTTTTCGAACTAGAGCGAATATATTAAAAAACTACCGTTATATAAAGAATAAAATATAGGTTATAGACTCCGAGGGACTATTAAGATATAACGGTCGTTTTTATATATTAAGAAATAAAGCTCTAAAGAAAGAGTTTATAAAAAGATATTATAATAATTCTTTAATAAGTTATTTTAGTGTTACGAAATCGTATAAATTATTTACCCGAAAATTTTTCTAGGAGGGTAGCCTAAAATAAGTTACAAATTATATTAAAATTTATAATATATATTAACGGACGAAGGCGCTGCGATATTATTTATATAATAAATTAAATTCGCTTCCTATTATTATTTAACCTTAAAAGGAGATTTTTATAAATTTTATAATTAATTTACCGCCTAGTAAATATAGGGGTACTATTTATAATATTATTTTTATCGTTATAAATCGATTTATTAAAATAGTTAAGTATATATTTATAATTATAAAAATTAATACTATTTAACTAGCGGAAATATTTTATTTTAAAATTATTTACCGCTATAATATATTTAATAATATTATTAGTAATAGAGACTCTATTTTTACGAGTACCTTCTAGTTAATTATATATTTTTATTCGAAAATTAAATAATACCTAAATACTATCTTTTACCCTTAAATAAATAAATAAATAAAGCGCTAAAATTAGATATTAGAGTATTATTTATATATATTTATTAATAATAAATAAATTAATTAGGCTAGATTACTATTTATACTAGAATTCTTAATAAATAATAATTAGAGTACCGCCGTCGGAATAATATTATTCTTTTATATATATAGTTATTATTCTAAAATCCGTTAAAAGGTCGAGGACGATTCTAAAGAAAGAAAAATATTAATTATAAATAATAAAATATAATAATTATAAACTTTAAAGAATAAAGTTATAGAGCGCCTTTAAAATACTACCGAGTACTAAATTAAATAATATAATAAAACGTATAAACTATAAAGTTATAAGATTAGTAATTTAATTATATTAATAATAAAGAACTTAAAGTAAAAACGCCTAAATAAGAAATTATCCTATAAGTTTATAGGGCCCTTTAGGATTATTAATAAAATAAGAGTATAAATTTACCGCCTACTATTATTTTTTATATATAAAATTTATAATACCTTTTATATATTATTATTTAAGTTATATTATCTTCGCGATTATATTAATACGACGGAATCTTTTATATAAGCCCCCGAATTTATTAATAATAATAAACTATAAAAAGTAAAAGAGGTAATTAATAAAATTAAGAATAAAGAAAATATCTAGTATAAAATTAAATAAACTAGTTAAGGCGAAGAATATAATTAATAATTATTAGACGAAGAATTTATTAATATTAATAAATTAATTAAAGCCTTTAAATAGGCGGGTAGTAAATATAAATATATAAATATAACTAAAGAGGTTATTTAATTGTATAAAATAATAAAGCGGAGTAAACGGAGTTAATATTAAAAGTAAATATTACTACTTTTATATTAATATTTATATAACGGACGTTCTCCTTTATATTTATAATCTTATTACGCGGTTTTAAAATATAACTAAATTTAATTTATTATTAAATTATTTATATACGATAGCGATAAGATATCGTATTTATAAAAATATTTTTATTTTAAATATAGTCTATATAAACGCCTAGAATATATTATTAAATAATATATCTAGGTAAATTTAACTAGCGCCGATTTAAGAAAAAAAAGAATTCGATATTACTATTATATTATATAAAAGATTTAGTTATTATCGGAATTACTAGAAGAAGATATAATCTTTTTAATATAATCTTTAAGGATATTATTTTCCTCGGGGCTCTTTAGATCCCGTTTATATTAACGGAAATTTTTAATTTCTTTTTTAAAAACTTTATTTATCGCTTTTAATTCCTTAATACGCTAGTTCGCCGCCGTTAATTAATTTTATAGATTAACGATTATAGTAGAGGTTTACCTATTAATTATTATTTTACTATTATATATTTTATATTATTAAGTAATTTCTTTATTTATTAAATTATATTTATATTCTTCTTTAGGAGTTTTATTATTAATACGGGTATATTAATATATAAACCTTTTTACCTTCCTTTAGAAAGATTTAGAGATTTATTATTATTAATATATACTACTTTAAAGTTTACGGTTATAATTTACCTTTACGTAATAATCGATTCTATAGTAATTAATATAATAGAGTATATAAGGAGGGGACGTACCTCGAATATAATTATTATTAAATTAATAGAAGTAGACTCGGTAAAGGAGTTATAAAGCGTAGTAAATTACTATTATAATTAATATTACGTAGTCGCGCTAATAACGGACTAGCTATATTTACTAGTATATTTATAATTAAAATAATTAATATAAATAAATTAATACTATCGGTAAATAGGACTTATTTATAAAGTTAGAAAAAAGTTATATATAACGAAAATATTATTTATATATTAGTTATAATACTAGAATACTATTATAGAGCTAGAGTAATAATATACAAGAAAAACTAAAAGAGTTACGAAGAAAGAAAATAAATAAGCGAGCGAGTTTATTTTAATTATAAATCGTCGCGCTAAATACTTTATTATTATAGTATATTAATACGCGCCTCCGCTCCGCTACCTCGTTCTTATTAATAGATATAATCGTTACTATAGTAGTTATATTATTACTAATCTCCGGGTATAATATTAGAGTTATACCGTTTATATATAATACTTTACTACTAGTATTTTTTATAATATAATAGGAGTATATAATAAGAGTAACTATCGTTATTCCGTTACTAATATTATAAATACTATAGGAATAATCTAATATATTATATTACTATAAATACTATAAGCGCTATAGAAACGATAGTATATATTATTTCGCTCCGTTACTATTATATATAATAGTACTATAGGGACGAAAGAAATATTATTTAATTAATTACTATTACTATATATTAGCGCTATAGGGACAGCTTTATAAATATACTATTTATTTATTATTAATACTACTATATAATAGAGGTAGTTTAGTAGTATTACTTTTCCGCTACTAGTACTATATAATAATACTATAGGAAATAGTTTCGTATCGCTCCGCGATTAATATTATATATTAACGTTATAGGACCGATAGTATAAATTAGAAAACTCTTTTTCTTTATTTCTCTTAGGGGGTTTTAAAGATTTTTTAATAAACTTCGATTAATTAACTAAATATTATTCCGTAACTAGTATTATAAGTATTAAAGAATTAAATACGTAACCTTATATTTAGGTTATTATATAATAACGTTATTATATTAAATAACTCTTTTCTCTTATTTCTCTTAAGGGGTTTGAAGATTTTTTAATAAATATTTCTTAATTAAAATATTTAGGTATCTAGAGACTAGGGTCTAAAGAAAGAGGTAATTATAAAATAATAATATATTATATATACCTACGCCCCGCTACCTCTATAATATTATTATTTATCGATATAGGGTTCTAGCCTTAGTATCGCGGGGTTCTAACTCTTAATAATTCTATATCGAGTTAATATTCCCCCGTTTTATTAAAATCCTTAAAGATTAATTCTATTACTAAATTTAAGATTTAAAAATTACTTAATATTAAACCCCGTAACTATTTTACGTTTTTTATATTATTACTAAGCCGCTAGCTCTACGCTAGCGGCTTTATATATTATAATTCGTTTTCGAAGGGGGGTAACGATTTAATATAATATATTAATAATTTAATTATTAATCGCGTATATATACTAGAGTGTTTATATATACTTTCTTTATATATTAAAACTTTATTTAATATCGTATATTCTAGTTTATATATAGGAAGATATAAATACTATAAAATAATAACTAGGTATTAATATATATATAAACTAAATAAAAAACTAGAGGAGTATTTACGATATTATTTATAATATTAATTATTCGGTACTCCTAGGTATAAATTTTATAAAATATTATAATTTATTCTTATACCGCCCTCTCCTTTTTATATAATTTTTATTAATTTTATTCTAACTTTACCCCTTTTATAGGAAGGATTCGATAATATTATAATTATTATATATAAATTTTCCCGAAAGATAACCGCGATTCTAGGAAAATTAATATAAAAAGTAGAGTAATAAGTAGATGTACTTTTATATTATTTATACTTAATAGATTAGGGTATTCCAAAGGTTATTCTTTCCGACCGCGATTATAAATTTATAAATACCCTATAGAAGACTCTATTTAATAAGTTTAGGGTAAATTTAATATTCTCTACTATCTATTATTTATAAACGGATAGATTAAGCGAGTATATAAATTATATTATTAAAATTATATTACGATTTTAGATCGCTACTTTATAAAACCTTAAAGTCTAGGAAAAGATACTATTTTTTATAATTATATAATATAATAATATATTTTCCTAGTTTATTAACTATACTTTAAATAAAGTAGTTTTCGGTTTTATTATTAATAACGCGTTAAACCTAAGAAGTTAAGAGAATAATATTTTATTAAAAAAGTTAATATATATTTAAACTTCGGATATTATTACTTTTATTTAAATATATAATAAAGAGTATTATAATCGTATTTATTATTTTTAATATTTCTATAAAGGGGACTAGGTCTTACTACGTTTATATAAAGATTATAATATTCCGGTAAATAAATTTATTAGTTATAATTATAATTAATAAATAACTAGTTTATTTAAAGTTTTTAATTATATCGATAGACTCGTATACCGCCTTAATATCCTAAGAAATTAGAAGATCTATAATATATTTTTCAATAATATAGTTAAAGTAGTATTTACCGCCGGATTAGGATTTTTTTAAATATCTACGACTTATTAACCCTAGAGTAATAGAAACCGAGCGAGATAATTTAAAACTAGAATAAGAACTAAAGTATATCTTTAATAACCGCGTTATTAAAAAGGGGAAGAGTTATATTATTAAATACTTCTTATCCTAGAAAGATTAGGGATTTATATAAAACTATTAAATAAATACTAAAAATATTTTCGCGGACGAATTTATTAAAGAATATAAATAATAAACTAGATACTAAACTAAATTCTTCTTCTAAAATTAATAACTCTAGAAGTATAATTATATTTCTCTTTTATATTATCGCCCTTTATTTACTTTTATTAAGAAATAGTCGTTATATTAAATTTATTTATCGAGCTCTATTTAGAGTACGGGTATTATAATAATATTAAAGAGATATTATACCGAGAACTAGTAAAACTACTTTTTAATAATTTTAAATTATTCGTTTAATCGCACGTAGAGCTATATAGCCCGAATATCTTAATAATATATTATTTATATACTCTTTTATATAGATTTAGGTATATACTCTTTATTATAATATAATCTCACTTATTTTAACCTAGCCTAATTTATTTTAGATTTAATTTAGGTTTAAATTAGTTTCCCTATTTCTATTTTAATATAGTCGGGATAGGAAATAAATAAATACTCCGTATATTAACTTTTATTTAGATAATAGCTAGCCCTACTTTAATTTTCGTCCTTTATCTTTTATTTTAACCTACTTTTATATTATAGTTAAATTATAATTTAATAAACCTAGTTATTAGTTTAATAAATCTCTAGATATTAATCCCGTTCTTTAATATTATAAAAGACTAATTACCTAACTAGTACTCTCTAATATTAGGATAATTATTATAAAGAATTAATACTTTAACCCCGAAGACCGCGTATAATAATTCCTCGCCGAAGTTTAGAATAACTTTATTAGTTTCTTTAATACCTTCGATTACTTATATATTTAAACCGAGAGTAATTTTTTATTAAATATTTTATCCTCGTTTACGCCTCCTCCTCCTCCTACGCTAAATATATAATTCTTAGTTTATATTATTATTTAGGTAATAACCTAGGCCGTATTTATTATAATTTAAATTATACCTTAGCCCCCGCCCTAGGTATTCGATAAGAATATCTTTAATAATATTATTATTATAGGCCTGCGCTTATCTTTTTTTTTAAATATTTAATAATTTACTTTTTTATAATCTTAAACGCCTCCTAAATCCGAAAAGCTCCTAGATATCTCGGAATATAAAGAGAACTAAAATAAATTAGATATTTAAGAGTAAATATTAATATAGTAGATATATATTAATTATAACCGTTACCCTACCGATAATAATAAAATCGTTTATATAAAGTTTAAGTTAGTTATCGGTAAAAAGACCTTTAATTTAATAAATTATTATTAAAAAAAGAGTCTCTATACCTTAACTAGCTTTACCGATTAATAAAAGAAATTACGGGAAGTATATAATAACCCGTTTAAATAAGAGGATACTCGGAATTATATCCGGGAATTTAAATAAGACTTTATACTTTTTAATAAATACTTTAACCTCGTTATTTAAAAAAAAGAATATTCTCGAATAAAGGACGAATCCTTAATTAACGTTATAAAATATAATATTAATTATATTATTTAATAGGTCTTTATCTCTTAAAGGAAAGTTAATAATTAACGATTATATACCTTCGATAAATACGTCCGTATATACTCCGAAATCGACTAAGAACTTTAATAAATTAAGTATTATTTATCTCGCTAAAGTACCGTTCTTATTAGATTAAGATAAATCTTAAGGAGGTTTATTATATTTTTATTAACTTCTACTCTTATAGCCCGTTTTATTATAATAAATATTTTTATCCCCGTTATTATAGCCTTAATTCTTTTATTTAGGGAGTTAATGGACCTCGATTCTACTTAAATTATTATTAAAAGTAAATTAACGAGAACCCCGGTTATTAAAGTTATCTATAAGAAGTAAAGACTTTATTTTTATTATAAATCGTTTAGGTATAATATAAAAACTTATTTAATTAAACTAGCTAGCCTCCGATCTAATATTATAATTATCGTCGATAACGATAAAAACGTTATAGGAGGAGTTATTTTAAACGCGGGAAAAGAATAGTCCCGATATAAAGTCGCGTATTAAAACTATAGGTACCTAGAACCTTATATATACTTTTTTATTTATCGGCTATATTATTTAATTTACCTTTATTATTAATTAAATTTTCGTTTAAATTTATTATATAGCTTTTTAAGACCGACCCTATTTTTCATAATAAATATATAATTATTTTTTATTAACTACGGAATAATTAATCCCGAATTTAAATTAAAGTCTTAATTAATATTAATATATCCGGTTATCTTTTTATTAATTATGATTTTATATATATTTAATATCTACCCCTTCGCTTTCTTTATTATTTTTATATTATCCGACTCTTTAATAGTGTACCTACCGTTATAGGACGTATTATTTATATCGTAAAAACGATTTTAAATATTTATAATTATTAGGAACGAATAGTTTTCTTTATTATTAAATTTAATTAATACCCCGTCGTAATCGGCTTATTATATCTTTATTATTATAAAGTTATTACCGATTTCTTAGATAATTTCTTAACTTTCGCTTTATATTTTTATTTAAGAAATTATACCTCTAATTTTATAAAAATCTTCGTAGAAAATAAACTCTTTTTTATACCTTAAGAAAGTTTCTAAACCTAAGAATCCTAATTTTTAATTTTATCCGATATTTATATAGGGTAAACCCCGATTTAAAAGGAGTCGCTAGTATATAAAGAGCCGTTATTATTTATAGACGATAACGCTACTATTAAATAACTAATTCCGATTCGAGAGAAGTTACTTTAGTTTTAGGTTTATTAATAATATACCTAATTTTAAATTTATAAAAAGTAAACCTCGATTTAAGAAAAATTAATTTAATTTTAGATTTATTAAAAATAAATTTAATCCCTAGCTTAATTTAATATTTATATAAAATAATCTAGAATTTAAGAGGAGTTACCCTAGTTCTAGGTTTATTAATAATAAATCTAGATTTAAAAAGAGTTTTCCCCGCTTTAGTCCTAGTTATTTATTCCTATAAGAACTAGTTATAATAACGAGTATAATTATATCGTTATTATTATTAAATAAGGAAAGATACCTAAAATTAAATATTATAATTTAACCTCGCTTCGTTTTAAGTTTTAGTATTATAAATAATAAACCTAATACCTAATTATTCTTAATATATATAAGATAAGATCTCGATTATTTACCTAGTTTATTATATTTAACGAGTAAACCGCGTTTAATTTATTATTTATAAAAATCGATTAATTTTTAAATATTTTAGAAGAAATCTCGACCTTAAATATCTAGTCTCGTTAAAAATCTAGATATTATAAACCTAAACCCCGCCTTAGTTAAAATCTTAAATTAAATATTTACGATTAAGCCTAGAACCGAGTTATATTTAAAATAAATAGGGAGCTTTACCTCGCCGTTATTATTATTTAAAAAGAGTTTTAAATTTATCGAGATAATAAGAATATTAATTTAACTACGATTTTATTTATACGGTACTATAAATTCCTAGATATTTTTTCGAGAAAAGACGTTGATACTTTACCCTTATATCGGTTATATAACTATATTATTAAATTTAAAGAAGGGCTATAACCTCCGTTATCTAGTTTATATAATATAAATTATAATAAGATTCTAGAACTCCGCCGTTACTTAAATAAAAATTTTAATAAAGATTTTATTCGAGTTAATCGGTTTTATACCGCGTTTTTTATTTTATTCGTAAAGAAATTTAACGGAGGCTTATATTTTTATATTAATTACCGAGGGTTTAATATTATTATTATAAAAAATAAATACTCTTTACCCTTAATTTTAGAAATCTTAAATCGATTAAATCGTATTAAGGTATTTTTTAAATTAAATATTATATCTACTTTTAATCGCCTCCGCGTTAAAGAGGGCGATAAAGAATTTATAATATTTTATACCCGATTCGGCTTATTCGAATATCTTATTATATTATTTAAATTATATAATAACCTTACTTTATTCTAGTACTATATTAACGATATTTTTTATAAATTTCTCGATAAGATTTATACCGTATACCTTAATAATATTCTAATTTATAGCGATATCGAGGAAGAGTATAAAATCTATATTAAATATATTCTTTAGAAACTCCGTAAGGCGGGGCTCTAAATAAATATTATTAAATATAATTTTTATATTAAGGAAGTTATATATTTAGGATTAATTATTACTATTAAAGGGATTAAAATAAATTTAAAGAAAATCGATATTATCTTAAATTAATTATAGTTAGTTAATATTAAAGATATTTAAAATTCCCTCGGATTCGCTAACTTCTATCGGCGTTTTATTTATAGGTTTAATAAACTCGTTATACTATTTATAGCCTTAATTAAAAAAGATACCGTCTTCGAGTAAAGTATTTAATATTAAATAACTTTTAATACCTTAAAGAAGGTTTTTATCTTTAATATTATCCTAGTCTATTTCGACTCTAACTATAAAATTATAATAGAAATAAATACGTTTAATTATATATTTAAAGGGGTCTTATTTTAATATAATAATTAAAATATCCTTCGTCCTATTATTTACTTTTTAAAGAAGTATAACCCTACCGAGTATAATTATAAAATCTATAATAAAGAGTTTATAATAATCGTCCGTATATTTAAAGAATAACGTTTTAAACTAGAGGGATCTACTCTCTTTATCGAGGTAATATCGAATTATAAAACTCTTAAATATTTTACTTTATCTAAGGTATTATCTCGTTATTAAATAAAATAAAGCGAGTTTTTATTTTATTTTAATTATAAGATTACCTACTAGCCTAATAAAGAAGATAGTAAACTTAATATATTAATATATTAATTAAGAGACCTCTTTAAAGAGGGGGATAAATTATATCCTAGATATTAATATTAATATTAAATTATTTTAAAAAGAAAAAACCTAGCCCTAGAAATCTTTAAGGATTATATTTATAATATATTATTAAATATAGCGACCCTAGTTTTAGTTTTAATTATTTTAATTATATTAATAATAGATCTAAAGATTCTCGTCTAATCTTTTTAATTATATTTTATATTAATTTATACGACCCCGATAAACCCCGATATAGATATCGATTTAAAATTTTAGACTTTATTTATATCCTACGAGCCCGAATTAAATAAAGACTAGTTTATTAATTTAAATAAAGACTTATATAATACCCCGACTTATTAATTATAAGATATAGTTAATTAAGCCGATTAATTCGCCCCTAAAGTCCTAGAAATATTATATTTTAGAACGTGTTATTATAGCGGAATTCCCCTCGCTAAATACGAAGATAAAGATAAAGTTCTTTATTTCCGAGGAAAAAAATATATTCCGAATTTTAATAAACTACGCCTTCGTCTAATCTAGCTAGTTTATAATAATATTATAAATAATTATCTAGGTCGTATTAAATATTACGAATTAATTAATCGGGTTTATTAGTAGCCTAATATCTATATTATTATCTAATAATTCGTTAGGAATTATTATATATATTAAAGAATTAAGTCTTCCCGTTAATATATTTAAAGATAATTACGTTTATTACCGCCCCCGTAATAATATTAAAAAGATATCTCGATAGATTATATAAATCCTCTACCGCTTTATACCTTTATAGGAATTATTTATCGGTATATCCTAATTTTCGTAGACCGCTTAATTAAGATACGGTACTTAATATTAATTATATCGATAAAAATAGACGAAGCCTACGACGCTTTTTATTAGAATATATAAAAGCTCTATAAGTTACTAGATATCTTTATTTTAAATCGAGGATTTTAGTTTATATCGGAGTTTTAGGAGGTCTTATATAAACGTTTTAAAATCGATTAATATATATTTACCGGGTATTATTCTTAGACGGATAATTAAACCGAGTAGTTTAATACTATAATAAAATACTACCTCCGTATATATATTAATTATATATAGGATAATTAAGTGAAATAGCTCCCTAGAGCGGAGTTTTCTAATAATAATACCGATTTTTTTAATACTTTAACCTCGCCTTTTTTAGTTAATTATAATTAATATTTATATATTAACTTCGAGTTTATCGAGTCTTTACTTTAAGATTTTACCGCCTAAATATATATTTATTTAATTATTACCGATAAATTCGTAATATAAATAGAAGTCTTAAACGATTACCTCCGCGATAAAATATTTATCGTTTAAATTATCTTTAAATCCTCGGTTAACTAACGAAGGTGTTTATATTTAATATATTTAATAAACGATTAAATATGGCTAAATATTAAGAATCTAAATATTATATATTTTTTAGTTAAACTCGATGATTATAATATCGGCCCCTTCCGAGTCTTTAAAGTTTTCGATAATTCTTTTTTAACTAGACTTTCCGTATTTAATAAAAATTTACCCTATCTTTTACACTAGTTTATTATAGTTAATAATTAATAACTCTCTATTTAAATAAATCTAGTTTATCCGAGAACCTATAATTATCGAAGATAGTTAACGAGAGTAGTACGTTAACGGTATTCTAAATTCTAAATATAATCGCCGTTATAGTTTACCTTTATTAAAATACTACGTTAATTAAGAAGATTACGTTATTATATAGGAACCCTTTTATTACTTTACCCGTTATTAATAATTTATTAATAAATATTATATTTTAAATCCTAGCGCCGCCGGTCTTTATAAATTACTATATATTATTTAGAGGTACTAGTATAAGGAATCTCTACTATTTTTATCCTAGTCCGATTTTTAAGAAGTTAATTTTTATTTATATTATAGTTTATTCTTTATCCGTTATCGTCCCCTCGGTTATTATTCCGTATCGGCTTCGACCGATATTTCGTATTATTATATAAATAGATAGTACCCTATAGCCTAGCCCCGCCGTTATCGTTTATAAATAATAACGTTAACGCCTAGTTTTATTCGTATACCGTTATTTATTCCTTATTTTATCCTTTACCCGTTATTATCGATAACTCGAATACTCCGATATATTTTTATCTTAACTATTTCGTAACCCTAAATAAGATTTAAGGTTATAAAATTAAATTAATTAAATTAATTATTTATTTATTTTATAAGAGCTCGACCTTAAAGAGGGGGTTATTATTATAATATAATTTTATTTACCTTAACCTAGCTTAATTTATTTTAGATTTAATTTAAATTTAAATTAATTTCCCTATTTTTATCCTAATATAGTCGGGATAAGAAATAAATAAATACTTTATATATTAATTTTTATTTAGATAATAGCTAGCCCTACCCTAATTTTCGTTCTTTATCTTTTATCTTAGTTTACTCTTATATTATAACTAGGCCATAGTTTAATGAACCTGGCCGTTAGTTTAATAAACTTTTAAATACTAATCCCGTTCCTTAATACCCCTCGTTATCGCTACTTTTTAATTAAATAGTATATTTATAAGGGAAAAAGCTTCGGATAATATATTAATTATATAATTATTTAGTCGAATCGGGACTAGCTCCGCGCTAAAATAATTTTAATCTTAAAAATACTATTAAACGACTTTCCCTAGCTAGCTAGCTTTATACTAAGATTTTATTTTTCTAATATATATTTAGGGCCCTAGTTCTTTAGTATTAATATTTCTATATTATTATATATATACGCCCTTATTTTATTAATATTATAGTTTTTATTATTAATTATTTATATTATTTTTATACCCCCCTATCGTCTTATCTCGCTATCGCGATTTTAAAAATTTTACGACTTTATATTAAACTTTAAAACTCTACGGGCCTACCCGTAATTAATCGATAATTTAAAATATATATTTCTTACTTATTTATTTCTATATATAAATAATATTTACGTTATTATTTATAATACCCTATATAAATATATTAACGAGGGCGTTAACTTCTTTTTTTTAAAAAGAGCGATTTATTATAGGGTAGACTTTAGTAAAAATATTATTATAAATATTTATTAAAACGACGGGCTAAGCTCTACCGCTAGCTCTATCGAGACTAGAGTAATATTAAGATTCTAATATATTAGGGCCAAATCCTCTATAGAATAATTAATATCTTTTATATTATTTATTATTATATTAACCTCTTATTAAATATATAAATATTAGGATCGATATTAAATTTAATTAGAGTTTATTTTAAGGACCTAAATTTATTTAATTAATATATTTAATTTATAATATCGCTTTTATAACTCTATTTTATACTTTTTTATATATATATTAATATATATAAAATAGTCTTTAGCGTACTTCTTATTATTATAAATAATTATTATATACTCTAAAAACGTAGTAAAATTTATATATTTAATTAACTCGAAGTACTACTTTAGTTAAATCTTTATATTAATAATTTGGGAAACCTCGATTTCTATATATTTTATACCGAAAATATATATAATACTAGAAATACGTATCTATTTATATCCCGTATTCTAAGTGTATTATATACCGAAAATATAGCGATTCTATAGCGATTCTATAACTTTTTTTTTAACTTTAACTTTTAATAATATTTAGACTAGGGCCCTTATATAAAGATATAAATATTTTACTAAACCTATTTTTAGTTTAGATTCCGAATTCTTAATTAGATTTTTACTAGCGTTATCTTATAGGGTTATAAAGTTATTTTTAAAATTAAATTTAACACTCCCGCGTAGACTTTAACTCTAACTTTATAATCTTGGCGCTAAGATTTACTAAGACTATAGAGTGCGTATTATATATTAATTAAATAACGATAATATAAAACTATTTTTCTGGACTTACCGATATAATATTGAAAAAAACTCTTTAATTAAATTATAATCCGGCGAATATAAAGGGAGGTATAAAAATATAATATTATAGTTATTATAAAGTTATTTAATACCTATTAAATAATAGATAAAATAATTATTTATAATAATAATAAATTTAAAATTTGAAAATAAAGTATACTAGGGTAAAATTTTATTTATTAAAAATTATTTAAATCGCGCCTTAATAATATTTCTTTAATAGATATAATAAGCTAGAATTCCCGATAACGTATATATTAAAAGTATACTATATCGTTTCGAGTATTTAAGTAGTCGATATATCGACGGTTTAATATTATAAACTATTTACCCTCTTTTATAGTACGCGGTATATTTATTTATACTACTTTTATTTAGAAAAACGAGTATATTATAAATAAAATAAAAAATTACTAGTATATAATCGTCTCTATAGATTTATAAATATTTTATAATTAAGCGGCGGAGGTTTTTTCTATTAATTTTTATAAATTTAAAAGTATTCGATATCGTTTATAAATAAACGTATATATTTAGCCCGTTTAATAAAAAGTATTATATTTCGTCTAAATATAATTAAGGCTTTAACTCTACGAAGTTTTTTAATAAATCGCGTATTATCTACGTTATCTTAAAGAGGTATTCTTTTTTATATATTTTATAATAATTACCTTAATATAATAACTAAAAGTCGTAATATTTAACTAGATAATACGTATAATTAATTCGTTAATATATTTTACCCTAATAATAGTTTAGGGGTTTAAGTCGTTTATTAAATATTATTAAATATAATCTTTCTAACTATTATATAAACGAGGGTATCGAGTTACTAGCGACGCGTTAGTAGGTTTAAATAAGAGGTAGAAAACTATATATTATATACTTATAACGTAATAGTTATATAGTTTTAATTTACTTTAATTAGGAATAATTTAGAGTAATAACGAGGTTTATAGAGGTAGTAAAAGAGTAGATAGTTCGCGCATATAATTTTCTATAGGGCGGCCATCGGTACTCGGTAAAATTTGAAAATCGTTTTATCATTATTGGAATAGGGGTACGCAAATTGCTTGTGTCAAAAGCCTTTGTTAATCAGGTGAAATGATACCGTCCCAATGAAAGCCTGATTCGATTGCTTAGTCATTATGCCAAGATAATCGCAAGACCCGCTTCGCGGTAAATTCTAACCTTGCCCTGCTCATCATGAATCAATAAACTCTGGTACTCGTAAACAGCATGGTCTCGTTCGGAGATAAAGGTCCTGCGGAAGCCGTTTGGACCCTGAATGCCAAGCCAATGCCAAGTCATATTGAAAGGTCTGCAATCAATTTTGATTTTTACGCGACCATTCGCATCGCTCCAAATTCTCCTCTTTGCCTCAATCACCTACGAGTATTCATCTGCCACCCTATTCGACAACACGTTCACTGCTGGACAAACGCACGAAATTTTGCCGGTGGAATTCGAGTACCTGTGCGAAGTCTCCTTAAGCAATGGACGTGGTTTTAGAAGTTTTCGATACCTTCCTTTTCGACCGTTTCTGGACCACCGTTTACCCAGCTTCATCATGGAAGTATACAGAGAATATCGTTGAAGATGCCACCACAACTTTGTCAAGCATGCGGGAGCTGCCCACTGCCATACATGCCTCGACCCAATTCTTCCGGCTTGAACCTTCACGATACGCATTCATGAGCGAATGGCCGCGAGAAAACATATGGAGGCAGTTTCTAACACTGTACTTAATAACGTGGTATGGATAGCCCCAGGAATTAGTCCATGACCGCCGTCTGACATGTTTTTATCAGGATTTTCGGACTCGTCCTCTACTTCGTCTGCGCAACTTTATCCTACCTCTTCATCTTCGACCATGCCACTTTCACCCATCCCAAGTACCTCAAAAACCAAGTCAAGCTTGAGATACGGCAGACAATGATCTCGATGCCAATTATGGCAATATTCACCGCGCCCTGTTTCCTCGCTGAAGTACGCGGCTACGGAAAGCTCTACGATGCTCCTTCGGACGCTCCATTCGCTCTCTACAATTATTTTCAATTCCCTTTGTTTATCTGTTTCACGGACCTCTGCATCTATTGGATCCACCGCGGTTTACATCATCCGAATGTCTACAAGACGTTACACAAGCCGCATCACAAATGGATCATGCCTACACCATATGCAAGCCATGCTTTCCACCCCCTGGATGGTTTTGCTCAGAGCATGCCATACCACATTTTTCCCTTCATATTTCCGCTACAGAAATTCGCCTATGTTGCGTTGTTCTTCTTCATCAACATCTGGACAATCTTTATTCGTAGGCTGCCTATCTTCTTTCACGCTTTGGGAACAGCGGCTTATAGGATTGCCAGATGACGGTGAATACGTAGCAAATTCATACGTTCTCAATGGAGCCGCCTGCCACACGATGCACCACCTGTACTTCAACTACAATTACGGCCAATTCACAACCGTCTGGGATCGCTTGGGAGGCAGTTACAGGCAGCCAAACGAAGAACTGTTCAGCAGAGAGTCAAAGATGAGCAAAGCTGAATGGGACCGACAGACGAAGGAGATAGAGAAAATGCAGAAAGAGGTTGAGGGTGACGATAGGAATTATGGCGACGAGTCAAGAAGGCTGCAGAAGAAGGTGCTGTGAGGTGAATGAAGCACTGAAGGCTGAATGGTAGGAAGGCTACGAAAGAGGAGTGGAAAGTGGGCCTTATGTCTTTAGACATTCAACGAAAGCCACACAGCTACTGAGTCGCGGCGGATGTTTAGGAAGCATTCCATGGTCAATATTCACAAATGATCGTCAAAGCGCCGATTCGCGGATCCGAAATTGAAGAGGTGCATGATATTCAATAGGCTGCTTGGCGTTCAGCATTGTCTTTGTTGTCTGCGACGGACAGCTTTTGCTTTAACAACTGCGGGAGACACTCTTTCAATACTAGCCTGATTCGCAGTACGAAAGCCAACCATTGCTGCTTTTCTGTCATCGTCTTTCTGAATTCCTGTTGCTCTTGATTCAAGAACAAAGAGTATATTACCCCTTTTATATACCTCCTCTAATCTGAAAAAGATGGACTGCATGAATACCTTGCAGGAAAGTATCAATTAAGGGGTATCTTGCCTCATCTCGGAGTCTATACACATATACCTGCTCAATCTTGAACCTGGAAACTGATAATCCTTAGTCCATTCTTCCACAACCACCCAACATCGACCAGAATGGCACCTTTGCCACCCGTTCGAGATGCAAGAAGCTACTCAGGCGCTCATTGTCAAACACACGGCAATCTGAACATCACACATATGACTAAGGTCTTGAAGCTGGTACATGTTCCGATCTAGCATTGGATATATATCGAATGAATTAGAGGTAAGGTCGATTATTTCTTTCGCCCTTTGACAGTGTATCATCATGGCAGAGGTCTAAACGCGGCGACAGAGGAGCGAGACATTGGCACATTCATGAGATTGAGGAGATCCTTCATGATAAGCTATCCCAACTACGGATCAAAGGGTCGAATCGCGGCGACCGTGGTGTATGTTGGTTACTTGGCTGCTCAGCGCTTGCGTTTGGAGCCATCCTTCTCTGCCGATAGCCATTGCTTTGGAAGTTCACATTAAGTAAGTACTTTTCACTCAACTCGATGATGATAACAGTTACAGTCTTACCACACCAACTGTGCATTTGGAAGAATAACTCGATATTATACAATGTCGATGACATAGGCTTCGACCTTGCCGTTGGCATATAGACTGACCCAAGTCTCACCGCCCAACAATTTCCCCGAATATCTTACAGAATCTCGTTCAGCTCCTCCTTCGCATCTTCTCCACCACCAGCACCATCACCAACAGCCTCAGTACCACCGTCAAACCCCTCCACAGCCTCCTACACCAGAGGTTGACTCAACATTTCCTGAAACCAAGCCTCCTCCACCGCCATTTTCCGCCTAAAGACCCTCAACCATCGTCCACCCCACCCTCTCAGCATAGTCTCGCCTTTCAGATCCTGATCAGCGCTCTCAGCCATCTCGTCCACGCTGCCACTCGCAACCCCCACCGAAGCGTCTTCAATGAGGGCAAAGAGATTGCCCATCTCGGCCCTCTCCTTCGCTAAAGTTTCGTCGAGAATGGCGACCTGTCCTGCTGGGAGACTGGGCTGGTTGCGAGCAACGACGATTTGACGGACGCGGTTGGTGACTTTGGTGACTGTGCTGCTTACCATTTCGAAGACATGGCTGAGTACCAGTCCTTCTCCCTTGCCTAACTGGTCACTCAATGCCCACGTAATCACGCTCATTGGTGTCAGGATAGTATAATTGAGCAACTTGTCTACCATGTTGACACCAACGCCGGGCTTCTCGTGCCAGTAATCCATCACGCTTGTGATGATTTGACGACGTGCGGGCTCGCTTTGTGTGCCGATGGACAAGAGGCGTTCTTTGCAACGCTCGATCTGTGAAAGAACATGGGAGAGGGATTTACTGCCAAGGAAGCAGATGGCCGTTACGTAGGCGTCTGTAGAAGTTATGAGTGGGTCATTGACGCTCTGCAAGCGGGCGGTGTCTTCGATAGTGGTGAGGGGCGCTTGCATGTCAGCGTCTGGGGCTTTTGCCTTTAGGAGGCGGAGAATGTCTTTGGCGGAGTCGGCGTATGGTGCATCTGGTTGAAGGGTTGGTCCTAGCTACTTCAAGCCTTTGATATAGGGCACTTTAACTTACTTTCTTCGTTATACTTAAAGTCAGGAGTGTCCTTCTCCTTAGCTTCAGATATCAAAGGCCTGTAAGGCTCTGGTAGAGTCCCTCGAATACGTGCAGCAAAGCTCAGACGAATTTCCTTCTCCAATGAACCCATCATGAAGGCCTTCTTGGGATGGACCATAGGTAGCTTCACATCGTCCACCCTGCAAATCAATTAGCGCTAACCCTGCTGATCTATCTGATCGACTCACCACTCAGTCCATTTCCAGGTAAAACCAAAGTTGCTTAGATGATGGGCGAACCAGTCTTCAAGCCGATACACCAGCTCCAAGTCCATCTGATCTACGTTCTTGTACAGCCATCGTATAGCTCTCCCCAAGCTGGGCGCAATTGCCGCTGGTGCAATTTTGCAAGCCTCGGTCAGAACAGCATGGTAATACACAAATTTGTGCTCCGACACGGGCAATTGGAGAAGCTGGGAGAAAACGGCGTCGACTGCAACGTCTTCTGGCTTCCAAGTCGAATGACCTTCTTCTACGTTCCGGAGCTTGTCGAATTGAGTTGCTCTTTTGACAAAGGTATCTCCCGAGAAGTAACAATCAAGATCGATGAGGAACCTGGCAGCAGCGTTACGGTTGTAGTCGAGGATGTTTATGGTGTCGACCAGAGAATCTCGTAGTATCGATGAAGCTATATCTGACGTTGGCGGCACTGTCTCAATGTCCTGGTCTGCGTAGACGGAGAAGTAGATCTCCGGAAGTCTCGGGCGTGGCCCTGGGGCCACCGGCGACGGAACGTTGATCTGGGGTAACGCATGGCTCGTGACTGCAGGCGGTGCTGCCTCTGTTCCATCATCCTCCTTTTTCACTGGCAAGTTCCAGGGACGTGGGATACACGCCAGCTCCCACGCTTGGTCGGATTCCCCCTGTAGCTGTCTTTGTAGCATACCGATTACGCTCTGCGCCTCTTGAGCATCGTCCTCGTCGTTGCCTGGGTATGGATTGACGAGAGCTTGGAGATCGTGAGGCGTTGATGCTATGACATCGGTCTTCTCTAGCAGTGCAAGCGCTTGCTCTTCGAAACCAGTTGCGGAGGATGCCATTAGGTAGGGAATTGTCAGGAGAATGACCTTCACGAGTTCCAATCCTAGACTCTGCATATGGTAAGATTGCTGTCAATTGTATATAGGGGCTGAGGATACTTACATCTTCTGACGATGCCGTCTGTAGATCCACCGCTCTGTTGAAAAGCTCTTCCAATATGGGAAAGACTCCATCTCCTTCCAGTATTCCTTGCAGACAGGCTAGAAAGCGGAGGACAAGCTTCACTTCGCGCCAGTCGCCAACGTTCAGGTATCCCTGGATAATGGTTTGCGCTTTTTCTAAGACCTGCTCGGCTGCTTCTGGCTTCTTTTTGTTGATGAGGATGACGACGGCAGCAACGAATGGGATCTTGAAGGGCTGTTCCACTACCCTGAGGACTACGTTAGCATATCTGTGGCAAGGGTGTTGCTAAGGCGACACCAACAATTGTACAGCCAGATCGGTGAATTGATTCTTGATTTCTGCATCCTCGTAGTTCTCAACCACGAGCGTCGCGATGCTGCTGATCTCCTCATCAATTTTCTTCAACGGCTGTGGCCCTGTCAGCTTGCAACACGATGACAGATTGGGGGGCAAGCATACAGATTCAGCGACGCCTAGCAGTTGTTTCCGTACTTTGATGGGTAGAGGCTCTTCGTATCTTCTACGTTGCTGCCGACGGTCATATTCATCGTCGTCTGCGTAGACTCAGCTTCAAGCCTGAACCAAGCAGACAGGAAATTACCTCTGTAGCGCCTCTTGCGATTGTTGTAGCCCCCTCGCTGGCCACCATTTCTTCTATCGTAATCCCCCATGGTCATCTCTGATACTTAATGGTGATCAATCTGGTAGCTGTTTTTTGCGAATAAATCGAGAAAAGCTTGGCGTCGCGATCAAATTGACCCCTGTCGCTTGAGAATAAGGCTGACAAATTGAGTATGTGGACTACAGTTTTAGTGCTTAGGTCTGATAGCCCCGTAAGAGAGCGACTTTTGGGATGAAGGCGGTATCGTTAGAGCGGGGCTCACTACAAGGTAGCAAATTTTACGTCAAATGCTATGTTCTTTGCTGGAGGCAGTGTTCATCCTGTGGTTTGTCTTTTGTATCTCGAGTACCTACCGAAATGGCCCAGGAGCACACATTTCCTACTACTAGCCAGACATTCTGTCAATCCATTGCATCTTCAATCAGTAAGAACACATTCTCAACCATTGAAGCACTGCGAACCTGTGAATGATACCACCACGGGTGCAACGCGCCTGAACGCAACGCATCCAGAAGTCTCCATCTTTATAAGAAGGCTCTCTCAAAGAGTATTCCCAAAACGCGGTCTCATAAGTCTTACAAGTCTCATTCAATGCAGCCACTAACAGGGCGCCGGGCAACTGCTCCGAGGGCCAATAGCCATTGAATACGAGAGAGAGGTAGCGAGGTACCATTCGGATCTAAGCAGAAGTTTATGTAAACAACCATTTGCTCTCTCGTGAACGGCTCATCTCACAATGTGCGTGAACATCACAACAAGACACATGGATAGAAGCAAACACAGAGGGAATGCTTACATTGTCCACCACCAACGAAGACAAGGTCAGCAGAAGAATGCAGAAAGAAACGGGCTAAAGGCTCTATTGTCACCACAGACCGTGTTGAAAAAAGCCTGCATTGAGAGAATCATGTTTTCTGATTGTAAATGCTCGATTGTTTGAAGAGGCTGCTAGCAAACAGGAAGTGAAGTAAGTGCTTCATCTAAGGTGCCGCCACCACCAAGAATCTGCGTATACCCTCCATCATCCATCTCCTCAAATTTGTCGTTCTGTGAGTGGCTCATTCCTTTCCAGCTGACCATCCATCCCATGAAAAGTTCCGCCAAGTGTAAGGATAAGCCGCCATTCGTTCATCCATGCCTTCCATGCTTCTGCCATTGAGTTAAGAATTGAAAATTCCGAGGCACAACCGATTTGGTCAAGTCATGCATGCTTTTGGTCCGCATATTATCAGTGAGACCGCCGTCACTGATCCGGGCCAGAACATAGGGGCGAAGAACTGGTTCTGGCCAACGCCACGCTAAGTAATTGCTGAATTGCTTATATCGTAACTTCGTTACGCATGATTCATTGCTGGGTACCGGCTTCACTCAAGGTGAGCCATCATCTCGTCCTGAGACATTTGTGCAAAATTGTCCACATCGATGCCGCGTGAGAGGAGCTCCTTACGGGCGTGAGCAGGAACAAGCTTGTCGTTGAGCTGAGGGGAAATGGAGAGCTCTGAGTCCTAGTTAACACGTGAAATTTTCTCAAACGACGAAGAAAACTTACCGTGACGAGAGAAGTCGAAAAGCTTCGGCATCTCCTTGGTAGCACCAGCGGCATGACGGGAGTCAGGGAAGCGACACTCCGGGGCGCGAAGCTCGTCGAAGAAGGGGTGAACCATGGCATCGATCGCAGAAAGACGCTTGGTCGGCGTGTACTCGAGAAGAGCTGAGATCAATTCAATTGCATCCGGAGTGGCTTTGCGGAACACCTGGACATGGATTAGTACCTGGGCTGCAGAAAGAACAGGAAGGACTCAGTAGGGAGAATACGCTGAAGAAATCACCATCACTAACTTTGTGGAAGGGGTGCGGCTTGATCTGGGGAAACTTGTGTTCCATGTAATTTGGGTTCATGGTCCGAATTTGCTCGCGAGTTGGGGTACCGAGCACTTTGATTATTTCGACAAGCTGATCAATGCCAGACTCTCCAGGGAATAAGGGCTGACCCAGCATAAGCTCCGCCATAACACAACCTGTGGACCAGACGTCTGTTGCACTAAGGTCAGCAATCAATGTTAAATGCACGGTAGGGCTCCACTCACCAATCTTAGTGGTGTAATTGGTGGCACCAAAGATGAGCTCAGGAGCGCGATAGTAGCGAGAGCAGATATACGAGACATTGGGCTCGTTCGCAACCAGAATCTTGGCGCTACCAAAGTCGCAGAGCTTGAGGACGCCGGTATTTGGATCGAGCAAAAGGTTTTGAGGCTTGATATCACGATGACAGATACCCTGGGAGTGGATGTACGCAAGAGAGCGGAAAAGCTGGTAGATGTAGATTTTGATCTCGAGGATGGGCATGGTAGTCTTCATCTTGTTGAAAAAGCGTGAGGCGCGATATACAGTCTCGGGTACGAATTCGAGGACGAGATTAAGGTAAACCTCTTCTTTCTGTTGCAGACGTTAGTGACTTTTTTTTCTCGTAAAGAAAAACCTTTCCGGATTTCAATAAAATACTTTCTTGCTTACACGATCTCCATTTGAGTAGTAAAACGCTTTGAGCTCTACGATGTTAGGATGACGGACGATACGCATGATCTGCAGTTCACGATTCTACTCTCCGTTAAGTTCTTATAGTTTCTGTATTGCTTGAGTGACACAAGCTCACCTTGAAGCGTTTGTCCTGAAGAACGCGCTTGATGGCTGCATCTTCCCCGGTGGGAGCGAGCTTGGTCTGGAAGACCACACCAAAAGATCCATTACCCACAATCTTACACTGAGTGTATTGCATCTCCTTGGTTTCCCCCGTGAGGCCATCTTGCACCTTCTCACGAATGACCTCTATAAGCTTGATTAGCCTCTCCTGCATTATGTTCTCGGGCGCACTTCTTATTTACCTCCCATGCGCAAGCTCGTGAAGCCTGCTGGACGATTTTGGGTAGACATCTTGGCAGAGCAAAACGACTAAGTTCTTCACTGTTACCGGGAGTATGGAGGACTCGAGATATTGAGTCGGTGAAACGGGAACGGAAAATTTATGTATGGGTCCGTGTTGGGCGGATTTGAGTATATTGAGCTTTAGAGGTGGTACCGGTTGGAGGGAGGAGGAGAGGGAGGGAGGGAGGTGAGGAGACGGTTGGGCTCGTTGATGGTGATGGTGATCGCGCTAGCTTGCTACTGCTTATACGAGCGTAGTCAGGGCTGTGCTTTTCGTGACCTGGCTGTCGCCCCCGGATTCCGTGGAGTTGACGGATTGTCGAATTGGAGGGGGAAGAAGTGAATGGTCGCCCAGCTACGCAACAAAGGTGTTATAGCCACAATTGGTCTCGAGAACAAGGCCAGCCTCTAGAGAACAGAACCGCGGTGTTTTAACAAAGTGTATTGATACTATGGGTTGAGGGTCGAGGACACGATAATTGCAGGTGTTGTGAAGGAGCGTGGTGGAGAAACGGGCCACTTGAAGCTTTTGGTAAGTGTCGCCTGATCAAGCACCAGCGAATAGACTTCCCGCGGCGGTTTTGATTTGTTCTCGCTACAAGGTCTATAAGGCAGAATGGTGGATGATGGTGACTGAAGGTATTCGAGGGAGTTGAAGGTAGAGTAAAGGATGTCACGTTGAGATCTCGGGGAGGCTGAGCGTAGCAGCGGGTGCTTGTGCGACCGCCCAAAGCCCGAGAGTTTGGATCAACCCAGTTTTCCCATAGGCACAAGCGATTTTCTACAGGCAATAGCGTCCCTGCTAAAAAGGAACAAGAGGGGGTATGCGGGCACGGGCGGCAAGCCACAAGAGGGAAGGAGAGGCTGGAACGACGTGCCTCCCAAGGGAGAGGACGTCTTGTTTGCCTTTGGTAAAACGCCCAGGGTGCTTCTAACCAGTGGGCAGAACCGAGAGCTGAGGGTTTTATGTGCTTAGATGATTCTCAGGGGCACTCTTTTCCATGTAGGTCTACAGGAGAGCAGAATATGGGTATTTCAAGAAGCTTTGAGGGGAAACTTGGGGTTTTCTCGCTTGACCAGCGCTAGAGTGATTAGAGGCGTGTGAGTAGGTCATGGGACTCGATTATATGAACGATGGAGCCACTCTCTCCTTTCAATCAGGCTAGAGCTTCGCCTGCGCGCGCAGGAACAGGCAAAGACAAGATCAGATTCCCTATTCTACGCGGATTGCTACTGCTTCAAGTCTCCACCTCAGGTACGGATTACGAACGTATTGCTGCTTTCATACAGCAGTAGCGAGAAGTTCTATTGGATTAGCGAGGCTGCAAAGATGTACAAAGAATGTAGTTCATGTGCTGGTACGATGACAACAAGCAGGGCAGAAAGAAAATAAGAAGTTTTGTATGATTAAAAGTCATGGACCACAATAACTCTCTGGACGAGCTTCTTACTGGTGGAAGTGGATCTGGACGATGAGCGTCCAAGCTTACAGTGATGGGCTTGGACGGCGTGGACGGCTATTCGATCATGGGACTAGTGAAGGGAAGTCACAGGTACCTTGAAGCTTGGGCTGAGTTCTTTGGATGTCGTGCATATGTTAAATTCCGGCGTTTCATTGAGCCACTACCCTACAAATGAGCTTTTGGACGAGGAGAAGTGATGATTCCATGTGGCAAATTTAAACACTTCTTTCTGGAGCAACTGACGCTTATTGAGTACGTATGCCTCCTCATGGAAAGGTTTGGGCAACTTGCATCATAATACTCCGTACGTGACGCACTGTCATTGAATGACGTGAGGTTTTAGGTACTTGGTGCTAGAGCTCGGGGGAATATCCCGTACATAGTAGATGCATATGGTCTCCTGGGGATTGGCTCCTGAAATGGATCCCACACAGATCTGACATCATGCCGTGCGAAGCTCTTGTAGTTGGAAATCTTGAGCTTGTTGCAATTTCTGGTCTGCACATGACTTGGGGGAGTCTTGAGGCCAGTCCCTGGGGCACCTCGGCACCTCCAATCACAGTAGATATTATCATGCCTGTCGTTGGGGCCAACAACGGAGGCAAGCATCTAATTTCGTCATCAATTGGTCAATGGGCGCAGTTCTCCGTATGGATACCGTAACCACCCCCTGGCTCCCGACCCGCAGAGCCAAAATCCTTAGCATAGAACAGGTCAGGTCCTGGCGGCCGGCACGAGACCTCGAAAAACCTCCTGGGTCACCGTCATGCGCCGTCGCCGTGACTCAACAAGAGCCGTTCCATTGTATTTGTAATCTTGGATGCGAGCAAGCATTGGATTGCTGCACCTATTCCGCAAATTGTAATAAAGCTATACGGTAATTCGTTCCAGTCTTGATGATCTGGCAGCTACAGAAGCTTCGTGCAGCAAACGGGTCTACGCCTCACGCTTAATCGCTTCGAATGAGCAACAAACAACCGAACCGATCTTTTCGATGTGCTGCCGTTCGGTACCTGATACCTCGGAGCTGATTCAATGATCAATTTTTCCTTTGCAAAAAGTACGTGGGGCAGGCTCGCAGACTAGGGAAGCAGAACTGTATCCCAGCTAACCTCGTCAAGTAATACCAAAGCACATTGATCGATGCCGTGGACTTGGCCGAGTAAGAGTCGTACTTGCATATTTACAGATGTTGCAGAGAACCGTCAACGCGAAGAGGTCGATTGCCTTTAAATGTGCATCAATATTACCAGGCAGATCGCAAAGGTGCTCCGACGACGTGGACCCGAAGCGTTCGCGCTAACGAGCGTACGCGATTATCAGGTAATTCATCAATTGGCATCATGTCATAGGTGTGCCGAAGCCTTGGGATGAACTATCAATGTGCCGCAGATTACCAATTGAAGAGCGACTGAATTTGGAAAACAACCACAACGTAGGCAAGATCACAGGTGCATCAAGAGCTGGCTTTCTTATTGATCTGCTCCAATGGCGCTGTTGTACACGAATTGGGGGAGGAAATTTACAGATCAGACCGCCGGTGATTTGCCTGACTGTATACGTAAATGAGGCCGCAATGCTGTGCCTATTCCGTACACCGCTCAATTATCAACACAACAACGCTCGTATGACGCACTGGTTTTGCGATATCACAACACGTCCATTTGAAAGTAGGCGATAAGACAGAGGGAGAAGAGCGAGCGGAGTGGAGGCCGACGTGAAGGTGTGGTAGGTCGATGAGGGCGGTGATACGTTAGCGAGGCGTTTCGCTGTAATAGCAAGCTCCTCAGAACGGCACTGATGGTGGAGCCATGTTCGAGCTAGCCTGGTTCATGAGGTCTTCCGGTGCCGTTTCAATAGAAACAGAAAGACCGACTTTGGCTTGTTGCTAAGGTTGATAACGTTGTGTCAGCACTGTATTTGGTCTTCATCCAGCTAGGTTTGATTCATCCATAAATGACTTACCTTGAAATGATCCATCTCTCCGGCAAAGGAAACAAGCACTGGGGGAAGAACCCTCTTCTCCAAGAGACAGCTCAATCTACCAGAACTATCAAGTTGTGCCCGGAAAGTCGATGCCCTGAAGTCGTACTTCGCGCCTACAATCGTGGTGCCTTCTTTCCGCATTCCACCACCCATTAATCCTCCACCACCTATACCTGGTGCAAACTGCAGATTGAGATCCACTCCTGCTTCTACTTTATCCGTCAATCTCCGCCAGTACGATGTGTTTATCGCTCCCTGAGCTTGAAGAATCTGTCCACTGGCAATCCAGTCAGAGCCTTTGTATCTTGCAACGTAAGATAATGCAGTGTCGGGTCCTGTGTTCAGTGCTGTTCGTTGCCATACACTCTCGAGCCCGACTGCTAGACTGGGTGTAAGGGATTGAAGATAGCTGCCGATGAAGATACCCGTTAGACCGCCTTCGAGTATGGAGGGATTGATAGCCTTTAGAGATGCAGTAAAGTCCTTTCCCGTCATATCATTGTCAAGTTGGACCATCGCTTGCCCTGGGCCCGGGGCTATCTGAGCATTTACTTTTGATGTAAAGGTACTGTTCCAGCGATAATTTGCTCTGCCGCCTAGTTGCCCATCATTGTCAAGATTGCCTTGCAGGAACACCTAAATACTCTGTGTCAGCCTAATTCACTGGCGCCACGAGGCAAAGCATGGCCTACCTTCTGGGTCCCATAGATTGCTGAAAATCCGTAGGGAGGAGAGCCTTGGGAACCCATTGCAAATGTGTGAGTGTATTGAAACAGAGGAGATACGCTGAGAGGTCTGTTGAGGTCCGCTCGCAGACCAGTGAACATTGAGTTAGTAAGAAAGACATCTTTTTGAACCTCTCGAGCAATATTTTCGACGGATCCTGGATTCGAAAGATCCAAAGCTTCCCGTCGGTCCGAGAAGGATGTATATATATCTTTCAGAGCTCTCACTAATGCGTTGCTTTGTATGTACGGAGGCAGGAAGGTCTCCATCTTTGCGTCCCCCATCGTGTCAGGGGAGGAGGCCTGGCCTGCGCGTAGTCTGGGCTGTATCACTTAACCTTACGAAGACAAAGCCTGATCAGAGTGTAAAACCTAAAGTACTTCCAAGGGAAAATGTATGCCACTTGTGCGCTGCGAAGCTGTAGTGGTAAATGTGATTGTAGCTCAGAGCTGGTCTGTATTTTCCCAAGAAGTCCAAATTGGGTCTAAACCTCTTCCGCCTTAGCGCATCCTTATCGATAAGCGTCGCGGTTCTTCTTTCAAGCTCTCGTCGTAGAAGTTGAGAGTCAATATGTTCTGGCATCCAAAAATGATGAATTGCTGCTGATATTTAGGTTCTTCTGCTCTAGAAGCATGGATACTCTACTGTACGCAGTCCCCACCCCCACTCGCGTGCTGTCTTCTATGACTGAACACTTAATATTGGTCGTTTATAGGACCGCCGATGTCGCGGCAAACTCTCCTCGCTACAGACGAAAGTCTAGCACCTTTGTCGACGCCATTCATGAAATGCCCGAGACAGGAGAGCTCGCACCAGCCCAATTATACTCAACGGAAAGCGGCCGTTTGTTCCACTCAGGTCGCATTACAATAGCCACCGTAGGCTTGCCAGCTAGGGGCAAGACCCATGTGTCTGTTGCTTTGGCTAGATACCTTCGATGGCTTGGGGTCAAAACACGGGTCTTCCACCTTGGTGATTACAGAAGAGATCATGTTGGGGATGGGAACGACGTTCCAGACGACTACTTCTTCGTCAATGCCTCTGCAAGCACTGTACTACTCCGGCAGAAGATTCTCAAAAAATGTCGGGACGACATATATCATTTTCTGAATCATGAGAACGGCCAGATTGCTATATACGATGCAGTCAATCCGCTTGCTTCAGGCCGAAGGACTTTGGCCAAAGAATTCCTGAAACATGACGTGGATACCCTGTTCATTGAAAGTGCCTGCGATGATGAGAAGATCATAGAGGAAAATGTGCGAAGTGTCAAAATATCGTCTCCGGACTACGTTGGGTGGAGCGCAGACGAAGCCGTCAAGCATTATCTTGCAAGAATAAGTGCCAAAATACCGCACTTTGAGACCATGGAAGAGTCTGATCTCAATTATATAAAGATGATCAATGCTGGAGAAAGACTCGTTGTCAATAATTGCACTTTTGGCTACCTCTCGCACCGCATTGTATTCTACCTGCTCAATCTACACATCAAATCCAGGCACACTTACTTTGTGCGAGCCGGAACCTCAAGGGAAGAGGACTCATACAAGACTGACGCGTCGTTATCCGAAGAAGGAAACGAGTATGCCAAGAAAATGGGAGAGACTCTGATTCGTCACAGGGAAAATGAAAGGCAAGCAATGATTGACCGTGGCGGTCCTGATGTTCCGCTGAAGATGCTTACTGTGTGGACCTCAACCCGGCGAAGGACCGTGGAGACGTCTCAGTATCTTTACGAACAGGGATACAGAGTGCGCCAGAGGTCTCAAATGAGCCAACTCAATCCAGGCGTTTGCGAGAAGAAGTCGGAGAGGAGGATTAGAATTGAGTATCCCGAAGAGGTCGCGAAACATGAGGCCGATCCGTATCATCATCGATACCCAAGAGCGGAAGTAAGTTGATCGGTTCTCTGAATGATCAAACATAAGACTGATACCTACAAGTCATACCACGATCTAGCAGTCCGCCTTGAACCCATCATATTGGAGCTGGAACGAGAACAGAACGATCTCCTCATAATTGCTCATGAAAGTGTACTTCGGGTGCTTTACGGTTATTTGATGGCTTGCAACGCCACGGATATTCCAGCACTGAAATTTCCAAGGAACGAAATCATCGAGATCATTCCTGCGAGCTACAACAATGAGGCGACAAGGATCATGATTCCAGGAATCGAGGATAAGATGATCCCGTCCTCGCCGGAGGACATCAGGATACCCGTTCCACCAAGCGGAGCTGTCACGCCAATGGGCCTCGACACTCCCAAGACAAACGCAAACACGACTTCACCCGGCATGACAACCGGCTCGCCAACAAATGGCGTCGCGACACCTGCAGAACCTGGTGAAGGACAGCATCTTCTGGTGGAAAGAGCGCTTCGAGATTGACATACAGAGTTTTCTGACTAGCATGGGTGTTATTTTGGATTTTGGTTTAGCGCTGTGTTGAGGAGTATACCACGCATTGTCCAGCATTAGGAAACTATATTCATAGAGATAGACAGAGATTCGATCGCCTGCGAGGGCCTGGTATCATCCTCCATGGAGCGTAGAGACGAAGAGAACGTTGTCATTCTTCTTCAACTCGTATTCGTCTCCGCCCTCCAGTTCCCAGTCGGCGTCATTGATCAATACTAGAATTCCAGGCCGACTTTTGATGATTAGATTTGGTGATACCTTCTAGATATAGAATGCTGGATCCTTTGTTGACTTACACTGTGCCATCTAGAACAAACATCTCCCTCCGTGTATCCTTCATTACCTTGTCACATAGGTAGCGTACAAGAAAGGCTAAATTTGCCGATTGACCCTTTTCGTCGCTGCTCGGTAGGGATATCTGATGCTTTCGCTGATTTGAGAAAAGCAATTCGAGACCGCCGCTATCAAAAGTTAGAGAATCAAAGAAGATGAAGCTTTAGAGCGATGGACTAACGTAAATTCTACCAAGACGGGGACCGTCTCGGCTTGATCAACAATAGTAGCCATAGCGATGCGCTCCAATTTCCCTTTGACAATAGCAGGAGAAGGACATTACCTCGTCTTTGGCAATACCGTAGTATCTAACTTTAAGCTGAAGGTCGTATGAGAGAGAGCAATAACGAATTAAAACCTTCCTCCTCAAATTATCGTACTTGGCCGCCAAGCGCGCTAGACGAGCGGCACGATCTGTATACAATTCGGGATCTTCTTCCAATCCTTGTTGAGATGTTCATCTTCTTGGTACGACATTCGTGAATAATGTTCCATTTTTCTCATGAATACATTGCAGTTGGTGGTAACCGCCATCCATCAGCAGCGGACTGGGATACTACAAGCGGCCTCGTTGCGTTCGGTGCAGATTGTAATGTAGCAATCTGGTCGCCGTTGGTACTACTGATTCCGCTCTGGCATTGTATACTTGCTCACAGTTCAGACAGGACCACGAGAAACCAGGGGTGAAAGTATTATTGCGTGGCCACATTGATCAAGTCAATGCCGTCAAATTCTTTCCCACAGTCACTGGTCTACCCCTAATTCTCCTTACTGGATCTGTTGACAAGACCATTCGGGTCTGGAGAGCCACATTGAATCATGATGCGAATTTCGTGTCGATAGCCACCATTGAAGGCCATGGGAGCTCTATTAATTGCCTTGCGGCTTTTAAAGGCGCGAAAATAATAGCTTCAGGTTCTGCTGATGCAACTATCAAGATTTGGCGAATGGACAATCTAGAAGAAAAAGTCAGTGTCGAGCTCTTACAGACAATTCAAACAAATCCTCGTTTCTTTCCTTTGGCACTGGCATTGCATAGTTTGGGAATCACGGGAGACCTTGTCCTCGCTGCGGCAGGTACGAAAAGCTTTGCTCAGGTCTGGGTTGCCTCTCACAACGAACAGTTTCGTTACCAGTCTACCTTGACGGGTCATGAAGGCTGGATACGGTCACTTGCAATCACACAAGAGAAAACATCTGCTGGAGGCGACCTCCTTCTAGCGTCTGCTAGCCACGACAAGTACATCAGGCTGTGGCGCATTGCCAAAGACGAAGTAAAGCCAAAGCCAGAGGAGGGCAATGTCCTTGGAGTTTTGGAGCAATCTTTGTCAAATAAAGCTCACAAGCTGGAAGTCTCTGGAAGATCGTACTCACTCACATTTGAAGCGCTGTTGCTAGGTCATGACGACTGGATATACACAATATCATGGCGTCTTGGCAATGAGCGTGTTCGACTACTTTCAGCATCAGCTGACAGTTCTTTGGCGATATGGCAATCAGAGGAGGATTCAGGCGTGTGGGTGTGCACTACACGCGTGGGTGAAAATAGCGCGCAAAAAGGGTCGACGACAGCGACTGGTAGCACTGGTGGCTTCTGGATTGGTCTTTGGTCACCGCACGGTGATAATCTGGTAAGTCTTGGTAGGACGGGCAGTTGGAGATTATGGAACTACGAAAGGAATCAGACTCGCTGGATACAGGGAACAGGCATCAGTGGGCATACGAAGTCCGTAGCCGACGTAGCCTGGTCGAAAGATGGCTCATATCTTCTTTCAGCAGGATCAGACCAGACAACGAGGCTGTACGCTGCGTGGAAGCATGGTACAAAGCGATCCTGGCATGAAATGGCAAGACCTCAAATACATGGGTACGATTTGAATTGCATAGATTCCATTGGTCAGACACAATTCATTTCTGGAGCTGATGAGAAGCTACTGCGCGTGTTTGACGAGCCACGAGGCACAGCAGACTTGTTAGACACCTTATGTGGGATTCGGACGAACGAACAGCAGCGGCTACCCGAAACAGCTACTATACCTGTTCTGGGGTTGTCAAACAAAACAATAGAGAGTGCTGAAGCCGAGAAGCTGGAGACGGATGGAGATGCTGATGCGGAAACAGCTTCAGGCAATAAGTCTACGAGTCAAGATCAATCTTCCGACTCCGAGCATCCTCCCTTCGAGGACCAGTTAGCAAGACATACCTTGTGGCCTGAACGCGAAAAGCTTTACGGCCATGGGTATGAAATTTCGGCAGTTGCCGCCAGCAATGATGGCTTTCTGGTTGCAACGGCGTGCAAAGCTAGCTCATTAGAACATGCAGTGATACGACTGTACACAACAAAAGATTGGCGGGAGGTCAAGCCATCACTGACAGCTCACTCTTTGACAGTGACGGCTCTGTGCTTTTCAAAGGACGACCAGTACTTGCTAAGTGTGGGTCGAGACCGACAGTGGGCGATATTTGAGCGGGAAGCCGCTGGAGACAATTACTACATTCAGAGGCATTCAAATTCCAAGGGTCATTCGAGGATGGTACTTGATGCTTGCTGGGTCCCGCTAGAAGCTGGAAGAATGTTTGCTACGGCTGGTAGAGACAAGACCGTCAAAGTCTGGAGGATGGATGATATTAACGTCGAGTGTATGGCCACAATATCTGCATCATCTCCCGTCACCGCTGTCGATGTAGCACCCAATATGCTGCAGGATGACCTTTTACTTGCAATTGGGACTGATACGGGCGACGTCGCACTCCACACCCTCGATCTACATGACTGGGTAATAAAGCAGACATCCCTGCTTGAAGCCTCGTAAGTGCTCTCGATTACTCTCCCCGAATAATTTTAACAATCTCGGCAGATTGCAACCCTCCAAAGCGATCACAGAAATTGCATGGAGGCCAGGAGCGCAAGAAGGCACCAATGGTGTCGACGAGCAGAAACAGCCAGTCAATGGCTTGCAACTAGCAATAGCAAGTGACGACAGCTCCTTGCGGTTTTTCTCAGTATCAAACGTTTCTTATAGTTGAAGTCGACCACCTGACTATGCTCGCTACGCTATGCTGACGTGGAACTCCAATTCCTGGCATGTTGATTTTGCCTCTCAAGGGGTATCATCCCATTAACTCCTTTTCTCATTGCCGTAACCGCCCTTACCCTCTAGATTCTCATACGTCTTCCCTCCGCCAGGGCTTCCGCCTCTCGGGCCTCTCTCTTTCAAGTCATCTTGCAGCCACTCCAACACCAGCCCTCCCAACTGACTGTTTCCACTCTGTCTCATCCCGCCAATCTCAAATTTCTCCACAGCTCCCCACTCCTTTACTTTTCCCAAATGCATATGCACCAAATGGCTCGGCCAGCCAGCCAGGTTATCGAGAATATGCGTCGCATATACAATTGTACACGCTCTGCTCTCTGTCTCCCTTTTCAAGAATCCTAGGAAACTACTCCGGCTCAGCAAATCGAGGTCGACTGTAATCTCGTCCAGCAGCAGCACTCTCCATGGCCTCAACAGCCCCATAGCAAGCTGGACTCTCCGCCTCTCTCCATCACTCACGGCATGCATGCGCCACGCTAGATCAATGTCTAGTATCTCCACCAATTCGTCTCTGCGCTCGGTGTAATAATCACCGCCTACGGAGGCAAGAAGTGTGAGTACATCGATGTCTGTGCGGACGATGGGGTTGAGGACCCATTCAAGGCCGAGATAGGTGACGCCTTCGAGTCCAGAGGTGAAAGGGTCAATCCGGGCTATGCTGACAGTTCCTGCAGGTGCCATGCGTTTGCCGGAGAGGAGGCGGAGGAGCGTGGTTTTGCCGGCGCCATTGGCTGGAGTATGTCAGTCTATGTTTCCGTCAGAAGTTGTACGTATACAAAGACAATGTGTACCTCCAATAAGTAGAGTGCGGCTGCCAGGCGGTAGGCTTAGGTTTACATTTTGGAGACCGGACGAGCCATCTGGGAAAGCGTATGACAGGTATTTGACTTCTACTGAGGGTGCTGCCTCCTCAGAAGTGCCATTGGTGCTTGTCATCGAGTGAAGAGGAAGTGGAAATTGTATGAGGAAGGCGGAGAATTGTTGGAAATTGAATGCGGCCTTCAATGCTATATGGTAACGGTCCTAACTGCGCCTTCGCGTTTTACCGGATCCGGCTAGGCGGGCGCCGATCCCCGCGACCCTTATCTTTAGGCCCGTAGTAGGGTAAAGTAAGGTAAGGTTTATTAAATTAATTCGAAAATTTCGTCCGCCTCTAGAATAAAACTTTAGCCCGAAAATACCTCCTATATTCGTTTAAAATAAGAGTTATTCGAAATTTTCGTATATCCTAAAAAGTATATAGATACTTCGAAATTTTCGCGCTTTTAGAAATTACCCGCGTAAACGCTTTAAATACCGATAAATAAGATTTTATATAATTATTCGATATTTTCGACTTCGAAGTTTTCGAGCCTAAGTAGACCGTGGCTCCTATTAAATATATCGTTATTATTTTACGATAAAGGAGCTTTATTTTTAATAATAAAATTATAATTTTAAAAGGAGAATCCGATTTTTAGATTAATAATAATAATCCCGGACCGAGCCTCGAAAATTAAGAAAAGATCCGAAATTTTCGAGCGAAATTTTCGAATAAATACTCGAAATTTTCGAATATCTATTATCGTTATAATAAAGGAGAATTAGAAATTTATATTTAATTCTATAAAACGGAAACTTCGATATTATCGAAGATTCGAATTTTTTATATAAGATTTATAAAGTCTCTTCCTCGTTATTATTACTTTTATTATTATTATTATCCTAAGGAGATTTTATTTTATGAATTTTACGATATCTTTTAACGATAATATAAATATAAATTATTTCTATCTTTTTATTATTTTTTCGATACGAAAATTTCGAAGTAAAGTCCTTTAATATAAATATCCTATATATAATCTTAACTTCGTATTTATTATATTTATCTCGAACCCTTCGAGTCTTTTTAACTAAATTAGTTTAAATTAATAATAGGATTTTACTCGTTTTCTTCGAAATATTCGGAGATAAAGAAATCTTAACTCCTTTATAACTACTATTAATCTTTTTTTTATATACGATTATAAATTATAAATAATTAGTTCTAAATCTTTAGTTTAAATTCGATATATTCGTACCTTCGTATTATTATATAGTTTCTTTATTCTTATTTATAAATCTCGATAAGTTCGATAAAACCTATTAAAAAATTTATAAAATACTCGAATATCTTAATCGCTAATTATATCTCGAATAATAACCGCGAGATTTAAGTTTAGATCTTCCTATTTACGAAATAAATAAAGAATATCCTTTAATAATTAATTTAATAAAAAAGTATTAAAGAGTTTATAAACTAAGAATTTAATCGTAGTATAAAGTATCTTTACGATTTTTATATTCTTCGAAGAATTCGAAGTCCCGGCGGAAGTAATAGGGATAATTAATAAATAATTCGAATTTTCTAAAGAAACCGTAGGGTTCGAAAGATTCGAAGATTTTAATTAATATAACGAATTAATATATTAGATAATAATCCTCGAAGTATATAAAGTATTTAATATTAAAGACTTTATAATTAAAGGCGTATTATTAAGATAACCGTATTAAGGATTCGATATCTTTATTCTTTTCTCGGGTTTTTCGAAGTAAAGGTCTACCCTCGATATTATTAAAACGAAAGGGTTATTTCGAAAATCTCGAATATTTAAAGGCCGATAATATTCGGTACTACCGGTATTATTAAACCTAATTAAATATTTTATTTATAATTTTCGAGGTTCGAAATTTACGAGACTTCGTATTTTATAATTTTATCGAAGGTTCGTCGCCCCGTATTAATATAAATATTATAATATTTATAAAGATTATTAATTTATTAAGGTATTCGAAAATCTCGAGCTTTATCTTATAAACTCGGAGTAGGTATTATTATAATTTTCTTTTAGTTATAAAGGTTTTTTTTTTAAACCCTTTAACCTCCGCCTCTCGGTATAATTTATTCGAAAATAACGAATCTCGTAAAATTCGAAAAGAAAGAGAATTTAAAGAATTAATTTTCGAATTAACCGAAGCGGGGAGCTTCGGTTCTAACCGAAATTTAAAATTAATCGAAGCGTAGGATTAACCGATTAATTTTAATCTTAATCCGAATTTTATCCTTCGGTTAATTCGTATATTAATCTTTAGAATTTTTTATAAAATAATTTATCGGACTCTAGAAAATCTTGATCTCCTTAAGGATATAAATAAATATATTTAATCGATTAATAAAACTCTACTTCTCTTATAAGGAATAAAAGATCGATAAATAAATAAAAGAGCTCGATAATATTAAATATATTAATACTTTCCGATTTAAAATAAGAAATAAATTCGGTTCCGATAATATCGAGGGTTAAGATTTATTAATAACGGATCCCTTCGAATAAATTAAATAAATAACGGAAGGTTCGATAAAGAAAAAAATTATTAATACCTACGAAAGTTAAATTAAACTTTTCCGGAAATATATTTATACGGTATTCGAAGATTTCGAAGATTAGATTAAGAATCTAGGTAAATATACACTAAAGTTAATTAATTTATAAATTTATAATATTTATAAATACTCGAACCGTTCGAACTAAAGGTTAAAATTATTAATATATAATTATACTTTAAAAATACGAGCCGTTATATTTTAATATTATAGTATTAAAAAAGACCTAGGAAGTTAATAATATTCGAAAAATTCGAATAATTATTAGTAAAGAAATTTATTATTATCGACCTTTATCTTAAAATATATAAAGACGATATAACGAGAAAAGATATATATTTTTATTAAAATATCTCGAGTAATTCGAAGCTAAATTCTTAAACTTTTAGGTAATAATTAAAGAGATATATATAAATATACGAGCTATAAATATCGATAAACTCGAAAGATTTTTTTAATTTAACGGAGGAATCGAGTTTTATATAAGCTATTAATCTTTACTTATTTCGAATTATTTAAACTATTAAGTATAAGGAGGGGCGAAAGAATATATAATAATATCTTTAATTTATATTATCTCTTTCTAATATTTATTAAAGTTCGATAAAATTCTTTTATTAAAATATTATTATATTAACCTTTAAGATTCACGAAGTAGAAAAATCTTAATTATATTTTAGTCTCGGAAGACTTATTAATTCGATAGTAAATTAAAGATTTTTAAATCTCGATTCTTTCGAGCTACGATTTCTTCGAGCTTAATTTATTAATAAAAATAAAATCTTTTATCCTTTATTTCGACCGTCGAAACTCTTAATTAAATATACTATTATTATACCTCGAATAACTCGAAATATATTCTTTTCGTAACGGTCCGATCTTTCGAAAGTTTAACGGTTATAATATCCCGTAAGAAATACTATTAATAAGGTTTATTATTTTCGAAGACTCGAAATAATCGACTAATCCTATCGTAGAAAACTTAGTATTTCTTAATATAATTTTAAAATAATTTACTCGATATTAGCGAAAGTCCTAAAATATATAATATTTATTCTTTTCGAAGGGGTAAGACTTAATGGTTTTTTAATTATAAACGGTAGATATTTTAAAAACTTTACGACTAAGATAGTTAGAGTATTAATTATACTTCGCTTTATATCGTTCGATATTTATATAATTAGAATAATAATCCGATTATACCGAGGGAAGATTTTATGAAACCCGAGTAACCTATTACGAGAAAATATTATATTTATAAAAGGAGTTATCTATATATATAAATATTAAATTAAATAAATATAATTTAATCTCCTTCGAATCTTTCGAAGCTCGAAAACTTCGAAAGGTTTTTACTCTTCGACGAAAATATCGGTATTTACGTCCTTCTAAATCCTATTATTATTATTTTTTTATTTTAATAAATTAATTACGTATTTACTTTATTTTTAAAGAGTACGAACTAGATTTTATAAATTTAGTTTAGGATATTAGTTAAAATAACTCTTCGAGGTTATAAATTATAACTAAAAATAATTAATTCGGGAAACTCGAAGGAAAAGCGGGCTCGAAGAATTCGTACTTTTTTTAAATTAAAATTACCGCCTATTATCTTCTTTAAAAGAATATTTATTTTAATTAATATAATTACTAAGAAGGCCCTTCGAGAAATATAAATAAAAAATAAAACGAGTATATAAACCTAAATAAGATAAAGGCTAGATTAATATTAATATAAATTTCGAATTTATTAAATTTCGATATTTTCGTATTTTCTTACTTCGCCTTAAGCGAGGGGTTATAAAGAAGTTATTTTTATAAAATTATTCTTCGACTATTATATCTTAATTAAAGTTTAATAAACTTCGATTAAATCGAGGTTCGATAATATCGTACCTCGAAAATATAATTATAAAGTATTATATCTTTAGGCCCTTCCCCGTTAAGTCGTAATTTCCGTAATAATTATACCGAGTTAATTATAAAATAAGAAAATAAAAAGGTTTAGGAAATACGAATACGGCGACCGTTTTAAAATATTTAATATTTATATACCCTAGAACGCTAGAACGCTTATTTAAAAAATAAATTAGGTTCGAATATTTCGAGGACGATTTTCTCGATTTACCGTTATCGAGTATTTATCGAACGTTCTTCATCTATTTATTATTAAATAAATATTAATTTCTTTTTAAAAAGATTAAAAATATATATTAATTTACTCTTTTAACGATTATCCTATTATTCTTAAAGCGTAAATATTAATAGAGGTATAAATATTAATAAAGGGGTAAATATTAATAGAGGGGTAAATATTAATAAAGGTAGAGAAATAGGTTTCTAAAATTATTTCGATTTCTTCGAAATAACCGCCTTCGGCCGATTCGGCTTTTTCGAAATATAAAGATATTTATAATTACGGATTTATTAGAAATATATTAAGATATATAAATAAGGATAAATTAATAATATACCGATTAATTCCTATAATAAAGTAGATATTCAAGATAATAATAAAATTAATTCGAATATTTCGAGAGTTTATAGGAGGATAAAGGAGAGGAAAATAAAATTCGAAGGATTATATACTTTAAAACACGAAAATTAATAATCTAATAACTTTTCCCGATTTATAACTACTAAACCGGTAGTATAAAAAAGGAACGAAGATTTCGATATTCGAAAACTTCGATACTCGAAGGTTTTAAAATTTTTTATTACTTAAGAGATTAAATAAGATTCGAATCTATCGATAAAGAAATTTATAAATTTATTTTTATTTATTTATTTAAAACCCTCGTAAATCTCGAATTAAGGGGCTTCGAGCTCTTTAATATATTTATAATCTTTAAAGATCTCGAATTAAAGCTAGGCTCTAAATATTCGGATTAAATAATAATTTCGAAGAATACGAGTTAAGACTTTTATAAATAAATAAAATAAACTATTTTTATTTTAATATTATTAAATATATTCGATGATTTTTATATATTATAATTCGAAAGATATAAATAAGGAGAAATAAAATAAAATTTTAATATTTATTAATAGTTTTATTATTAAAATATTCTTATTAATTAAATTAAAATCGATATATTTAATTAATAAATTTATAAATATTAATTTAAGATAATTTTTTAATTATATTTTTTAATTATTAATTTAATATAATTAAATAATTAAATATTTAATTAATAATTATATTTATAATT
>JAABUS010001389.1_pt1 | contig 53141 bp, 58 predicted proteins | sample 5560161 | NCBI WGS metagenome assembly JAABUS01 (sample SAMN10711885, study PRJNA513376) | rock metagenome | isolation source: Antarctica rocks | place: Antarctica: Victoria Land, Trio Nunatak nord | collected 2016-01-04 | reverse complement strand
ACCCTAGCCGCCAGCTCATAAAAATGGCTCGCTAGCGCCCTCAACTCCACAGTCCTGGGATCCGCTTTCAGTGCGTTGAGGACGCGAGGAGCAATGGAGGGCGGTAGATCGAGGTTCAGGATGGGAGAGGCGCGGAGGCGCTGGACAGCGAGGAGCTCACCGAGCCAGAGGGGTAGGGAGAGGTGCGTGCCGGGTTTGATCTGTGGGGGGTGTTAACGGAATTGTCGGGTGTGGAGTCGCGGGAAGAGATGTTGGGTAGTGGGGGCGCATAAGCCGACGTCTCATTGTAGAGGCTAAACTCACATCAGCGCCAGCATTGTCGTCAATATAGCCTAGGCCAGGGACTTCAAGTTCAAAGGTGCAGGGGACTTTTTGGGCGTCGGTCAGGATGGCATCGATGTCGTAGTAAGAGCCCATTGTGGGGTTGGGGTCCGCTTGAGCGAGTGAGCGGCGGGTGATTGATAGTGCTCATCGCAGTTGAGTCAAGATGTGCATGCTGGTGTTTGCGGACGTATTAGATTGTTGGCTAGATGGACACTTGTTCTGCATGAGCAGATGCAAAGTTCTCCACGCGGCGTGGTTGAAACTCTATCTGAATCGGATTGACACCTCCCATTGCACCACCAGGACAACAAAGGCACGGTACCTTCGTGCATTAGCCGCTGCTGATGACCTCAAAGTACTTATACATAGTCGTGCCACCGAAGCTGAAGCTGAAGCTGGAGATGCTCGGTTTCGGATATTACAGTATTCTTTCTTATTTCAGCATTGTACTATGATACGTCAGGTTTATTCTAGGGAGCCAATACCCGTACACCCCCCTGGCTTACATGTACACCCCCCTTTGCTTACACGTACACCCCCTCGGGGAAACCTGAAATTTCCATTGCGCATCACTCAGTTACACACCAAATTTAGTAGGCAATTCAAGGGTTTACATATGATTCTGAGCAATCTAAAGAGCTTCAATTTCGTGTTCAAAGAGCTTCAATATCGCTGTTTCAGCATCTCCTTCGCTACATATGAAACGCTGCAAACAGGCCTGCATCCGTTTGGATGAAAGGGGGTGTGGCAGCACGTCCACCTCGCTGCCCTCCACCTCGCTGCCCTCCACCTCGCTGCCCTCCACCTTGCTGCCCTTCACCTCTTGCCCGTGTGAGACCTCGATCCCGACTCCGACCCCGATTTCGCCCCTGCTTCATCCTCTGCTGTAGCCCTTGTTGTTTCGCCTCCATCAGTATCTGTTCATATTGTGAGAACTCTCTTTGTGTAGAATCCTTGAACTCTTGCTGACGTCTAACGTCTCGCCGTTCTCTTGCTTCTACGAGTCTATTCTTTGATCGAACAACAGCGAGATTTTGAACATGTAAAAGTGAATCTGACAGAGTTTCACATCGTCATAGATCTCCCCCGAAACGGGAGGTGAGGTCAAAGACATGAGGTCGACGAAGGCGGTGCTGACAGGTGGGGCGCCGGTGAGGATGATCATGACAATGGCGATGGCGATGGCGATGAGTGTCAGAAGGAAGTCTGATGTGTGGGTTTACTAGGCTAGATTAACCGAATTTAAGGCTGTGGGGAAGGTCATGGAGAGGTTACTCAGGATCATATGTAAACCCTTGAATTGCCTACTAAATTTGGTGTGTAACTGAGTGATGCGCAATGGAAATTTCAGGTTTCCCCGAGAGGGTGTACGTGTAAGCAAAGGGGGGTGTACATGTAAGCCAGGGGGGTGTACGGGTATTGGCTCCCTTATTCTAACCTTCTAGACCCTTTGAGGGGTCTTGAGTCGAATAGTATGGGAAGATTCGTTGGGACTACATTCCCGGTTTGTGACGTATTCTTTTGGCAACGTTCCATTCTTTGGTATTGTCTATGAATATCTGCAGCTCGTCTGAGAATACTCTGTATCAAGCTTTCCCGCCAATCGGGCGAGAGTGGACGTCAATCGGCTTAGCCAATGGCTCATGAAGGTTCCTAAAGCTTCTCCGCAATTGGTTCTACTCTCAAGTCTGTTCAGCAACATGCGTAGGCGCCACGGAACGCAGTCTGTGAGTCGGATACGGATCAGATCGTATCGAGCGAAGACCGGACGCGACTTGAAGAAGAACTGTTCACCTACTGCCTTCTTCTTCTTCTTCTTCTTCTTCTTCTTCTTCTTCTTCTTCTCCGCCAAGGGTCCGCACGAACACACGCATCATCCACAAGTGCTAGCAAAGCATGTGGAGGTTGATTGGAGACAAGTCTAAGATACATGATGAGTCTTATAGATTCTACTTTTACTTAATCCTGTTTGCCTACCATCTTCATCCGATGTTAGGGTATGCATCTACCCATGCAGAATCGACAAATCTTAACGAAACGTGCAGATGTAGCTGAGTTAAGCTCGGGTCTTTCTTAGCCCATGCCGTAGAGAACTGCTCTCAGTGGAGTGTTGAACAGCTGGATCCTTGTGAGAAGAATCGAACAGGACCTTGAGGCGCTCCGAACATGACCGGACGCTTTAGCTTCGATCAGGAAGAGCAATACCATCCACGTTGCGTATCCACGGCACAACTAGTAGAATCTCTTCGGTCGCGTGAGAAAAGAGGAGGGGAAATGGAGCGGTAGCTCATTGAAAGGTTGGGAAGGAAGTATATAAAAAGGAGGTCAATCTCCTGATGAACAACACCGCATCAGTCATATTCAGTACCGAAATCTTTCCCTCTCAGAACCTTTTGCAACCCCACCCACCTCTACTCTTCATAACGGCCCCAAGACTATCGCTAGGAGGCACCACCGTCGCCATGCCAACCGGACTCTCCTCCACAGATATCTGCAGCGCCATAGATGTTCTGACTCAGAAATCCCAATCCTGCCAAGGACCTGCCAATCAGATTAACATCGTCAATATCGCTCTCGCCGTCTCTGGCTTCGGTCCCATCCCTGTACGCTGAACCTGATTTACTTTAAAGCTGTCTGAACTCGACTCATCAAGTACGTCTATGTCTAGGTCGTCATCGCCCGCCTGGCCGACATTACCACAACCTGCGGAACCACCATCAGCCAACTACAAGGCACTCAGCCATTCAGTGTCAAATCCGACGAGGATGCCATTGTCAAATCCTTGACAACCGTAGATCATCTCCTATGCTTCCAACCCAAGCCAATCCACTTTACCGATTTACTCACGCATGTCCTATAGTTCGTCGAAGTCCATCAAGCCCTTCTCAACATTCTCATCGGCAAATCCGGCCTCGTGCCCAATCTAATCCCCTTCGTTGGCCCACCTCTAGCCCAAGTCCTGCGCCAACTTGAGTCCGTCGTTGACGTAAGTCATCCAAATCTATACACACGTACTAAAAATCCTCCATACTCCTCACGCCCCAAAATTCAGTGGAATCATCTGTAATAGCTGGCTAAAAAACCACTTCACACCTTCTACAGACCATCGCTTACGAGCTTATCGACCTTGTCCCCGATAATGGTACTGATGCGACAAACCAGAAGAACTCCCTTGACCAGACTCTGATCAAGTCCATCGAGTGCTGGAGCGGAGGGATTAGCGTCTAGGTTATCACTTAGCTTAGGCTAGTAGCAAATAAGGAGGACAGACGAAGTATGGCATGGCGGGTGCAGGCTTGGCCGATTGGGGCAGTTGTAAAAGCAAGGTAGTTGGTACATTCATACCGAAAGCAATGCTCTGTTGCTCAAATCGATCCGTGATATAAGAAAGAAGGTCAAATTGGTATCGGACTAGCTGCAGATGTGAAACTGATACAGTTGCTCATAGTCCCCATGCGTGTCCATGCCCAATCATTCCTCCTTCTCTGTGTCTCTCCGCTCTATCACCCGCCTTAGCGTCATACATCTCCTTCCTCCCTGTCAAATCTCATCTTCAGGAATGCCAGTTCTCCATCCCCGCCTCTGTGCAGGACTGCCGCGACCGTAGGTATGTGCAACCAGCGCAAAAGTCAATGCGGGTCGTGTTCGGCCAAGCTTGGTAAAATCCGACACCAATCAACGACGATCAAGAACAACGCCAGCAGCGTGATGAAAGAGTGGATGGGGTTTTTGAAGAATAGGTGGTTGGCTGGAATCTCAGAGAATGAGATGAAGAGTATCGAAGTTTAGAGATGAAATGTATATGAAGGGCGAAAGAGCGAAGATAACTGAGAGCGAAGAGAGTTACAAAGGCGTTTTGCGTTAATACGGTCGATTTGATTGATACAACAAAGATAAAGATAATGATTAACAATTGATATTCTATGTATAGGAGCTGGCGAGGTCTAATGTCTTCGTGGTCGAGATGGTGTGACAACGGGTTCCAGGGAGAGTTATAGACAAGTATACGTAAAGCATGGCCAAGTGGGTGTAGAAGGAAGCAAAAACCGCCGAGGGCCAAGCGCGGGTGACGTCACAGGTTTTCGGGACACTGCTCGGACTCTCGGAGCTTATCCTCCCAAGCTCCGCTCAAACCATCAACAAGCATTATCAACTACTGACCATCGACCAACCAATTGACACTACCTCAAAGCGCTGAATTGACCATTCCACCATGTCGAGCACACTCCTCCGCCCCTCCACCGCCCGCTCGGCCTTCCGTGCTCTCTCCCACGCCAAACCCGCCAGCACAACCTTCACCCGCGGCAAAGCTACACTTCCTGACCTTCCATGTAACTCCGCCTTCTTTAAAAATCCCCCCCCCATTCAAAATCAGGGCAAGCTAAATGACCTGCAACTCAGACGACTACTCCGCCCTCGAGCCCTCCATCTCCGGCCGCATCATGGAGCTCCACCACAAAAACCACCACTCCACCTACGTCAACTCCTTCAACAACTTCTCCTCCCAGCTCGGCGAGCTGCAATCCTCCTCCTCCTCCTCCTCCAGCAGCCCGGACTCCATCGCCCAGCAAATCGCCCTGCAGCCCCTCATCAATTTCCACGGCGGCGGGCACATCAACCACAGCCTGTTTTGGGAGAACCTGGCGCCCAAGGGCAGTGGTGGGGGGGAGCCGCCGAGCGGGAAGTTGGGGAAGGAGATCGAGGCGACGTTTGGGGGCGTGGAAAATCTGAAGAAGGTGATGAATACGAAACTGGCGGGGATTCAGGGGAGTGGGTGGGCTTGGTTGGTGAAGGATAAGGAGACGGGGGGCGTTGGGGTGAGGACTTATGCTGTGAGTTCTTGCTGTTTGGGATCTGGGAGGGCGGAGAGAACTTTGCTGCTGATGATGGATGCAGAATCAAGATCCGGTCGTTGGGCAGTTTGTGCCGCTGCTGGGGATTGACGCTTGGGAGCATGCCTACTAGTGAGCGTGAAGATTGAAGATGAGCATGAGTGGTTGCTAACTCCTACAGTCTACAATATCAAAATCGGAAAGCGGAATACTTCGGCGCGATTTGGGATGTCATTAACTGGAAAGCGGCGGAGAAGAGGTTTGAGTGAAAGTTTTCTGGTACAGTAGCGCATGAAATTGTAAGCAGCAGGGTTTGATATAATTTGCATGTTGTATGGTAAACCCAGACATGAACTTGTGTCTTCCCCCGCCAGCTTCTGCACGGACTTGCTCTGCCAGATGTCCCACCACTGCGGCTCTTTACCTTTTCACACATAAGTAATGTGTCGGTAGACCAATTGCGTCCAGATCTCCCAGTCTTCCACATGGAACTCATCGCCTTTTTTCCACATGCAAAATATCTCCAATAGACCTCTTGCTTCCCAGATTCTTGAAGACCTTCCACGTTGATCTTCCCCTCAGCCGGACTTTTTCGTTCCGGAGCGTTTCCGAATGCCATTCTTCCCTCCAAGGAATCTTTTGCATGGACTTTGCTATTTCCAGATACATGTTCTTTGATGCAAAGCCATGACCGTGCTTTTTTTTTGTAGATCCCATGTTTCCATCATTGAGCATCGGCGGCCACGTGGTTCCTCTTGTTGTGCTTGATGATAGACTCTCTGATTACTGTGGCGTGGAGATCGAAGCTCATCATACTCGTCATATCATGTTCGTCCTAGAATAACATTTTTTTGGTCCAGTAATACATCGTATTCTCGTTCCGCATCATACACCATACCTCATCTTCTTCGTAATATCTCCATATCCCAAGCGTCAGAGGTATGGGATTTGCTCGCTAGCTGATATGGGTAACTCCCATGCGATCTTTGACTCTCCATACTCTCGTCGTCTTCCCAAAGCGGACTACTCAGAAATCCGGTATGGTAGTCCCTACCCCTTTCTCTCTCGCCAAACTCACCAGATCTTCTCCAACACAAATATCCATAAGTCCCAAACCCACGCTCTTGTAAATCACATTTCCTCCCTCCAACCACCTCTTCAGGCCCACTTCCCCTTCTCCGGTCCCCATCTCCAACTCCCGCATACTCGCCTTCTTTACCATCAACAGCTCCCCCACCTCGACCAACTGCTCCGCTCCCAGTCCGGCCTGCATAATTTCCCCGGCTTCTTTCAAACAAGCTTCAAGACTATCGACAACAATGACACCACCCTTGGAAGCGTGCTTGTGGTGATGGTTCTTGTGCTCGGGAGCAACAGCTTGGCGAAGGATGTCGGGGTGGAGCTCCAGCATGTGTTCGCGGTAGCTGCCGATAGCGCTGATGTAACGACCTTTGCGGCGGCCTTCGGAGTGAGTCAAGTGCTCGGCCGGGAATAAGGGGACTGTGCTGGGGGTGCAGAGGAATATGATGTCTGCTTTGCGGACATGTTCTTTGAGAAGGCGGTTGTACTCGCCATAGTCGGCGCTTACGATGCTGAATTTCAATTTCTCATTCGCATTGCGTAGGTCCGCCCACTCTTCTGACGTGTAGATCTCCTGCATGAGCGTTTGCGCCCGAGCAAAAGAGCGGTTGACGATGTCAATATGATGAATCTCGGAGCCTCTGAGCAATAGTGCAAGGCGAATGTGCCAGTATGCTTGTTTTCCTGCGCCAAACACCGTGATGGAATGAACGTTAGAGCGGCGTTTGAAGATGAGAGTGGAGGCAAGGGCGGTACGGAAAGCGGTGAGCTCAGACGCAGAAAGGAATGCGTAGGGTATTCCGGAGGGATGAAGGAGTGTAAGAGAGCCGTGCGGGGTGGTATTCTGCGAAGAGGCAATAGAAGCTTGGGGGGATTGAGGTTTGGTGAGAGAGGGTTGAGACGAATGAGAGCTGGCTGTGGAGCTTGGAGTGAGTGTGGTAGTACTAGCAGAGGGGGATGAGTGCGGTGCAGAAGAGACAGATATAATTTTGATGCCTCTGCTGGTGCTGGTACTGGCGGGCATAAAGAGAGTATTCTGGCTGTTCGGAGCAGGGATGGAAATCCGCTGAGGTTGGTTGGCACTGCAGCAAGCTGTTGTCTCTTGAGTACCTGTCGAGTAGTCATGAAGGGCTTCTGCAAGATTCGTCTGGAACCTTTGCACATCGTTGAGCATCAAGCAGAGTAGCAGCGAGCGGATATCCGAATCGGACAGTACAGTGAGCGGCATTTTGGTTGCGATATGGGGGGTTCAATAATCGATGCTGAACTCTAGACTCTAGCCCTCGAGACTATGAGATGACCAAGAATGAAGAGACACGAACATTTAGATTCACAATACCGAACTTGCATTGTGCCGTCAGAACAGTCTTATCGATAACGAGCGGAATTGATTCCGCCGAGCTTGATTGAACCTCAATAAACTTAAACAACTTAAGCTTAAAAACTTAAGCTTAAATCTGTCAAGTGTTTCATCAGGTGATCAGAAATCACCTGACCGAACATTCAAATTTTCATTGACCTGTTTACCTGTTTACCCGTACAAACTGTATGCTTCGTACATGCTTCATAGCACATGCTAACTAGCTCAATAGAAAGCACCCTTCATGGCTCGATACCAAACTCCCTATCAAACTCTCTACCAAACGCCCTACCGAATTGCCTACCAAACTCCCTAACAAACTCCCTATCGAGCTTACCTGTACATACTGTATGCTCCGTACATGCTTCATAGCACATGCTAATTAGCTCGATAGAAAGCACCCTTCATGGCTTCTCTCTACCAAACTCCCTACCAAACTCCCTCCCAAACTCCCTACCAAACTTCCTACCAAACTTCCTACCAAATTCCCTACCAAACTCCTTATCGAGCTGTCTATCGAACTCCCTACATGCTTCAAAATACGCGTCGGTCGGACGCATAACACACGTCAAACAGTGCTTCAAACAATGCTTCCTACATGGCTTTCTACCTCATTAGCTTCTTCATTGCTTTCCCTATTTACACCCCCGTTTGCTTCCCCATCGCAAAGCTTCATCGAGTCCTTCGTCTTACCTGTTTCGCATAGAAGAAAGAACTACATCAACTATTGTTATGAAGAAGAGCTTGGAATAACGATAACGGGTTTCCTACATCCCATTAACTTCCCCATTAACTTTCTCATTAACTTTCTCATTGGCTTGCGATAGACCACATATGGAGCACTGGATAGGTCACATATAAAGCACTGAATATACTACATATGGAGCACTGAATATATCACATATGGAGTATTGGATAGGCCACATATGAAGCACTGGATATATCACATATGGAGCACTGGGTACGTCACATATGGAGCACTGGATAGGCCACATATGAAGCACTGAATAGGTCACATGGAGCACTGGATAGGCTACATATGAAGCACTGAGTACGTCACATATGGAGCACTGGATAGGTCACATATGAAGCACTGGATATATCACATATGAAGCACTGGGTATACTACATATGGAGCACTGAATAGGTCACATATGAAGCACTGGATAGGTCACATGGAGCACTGGATATACTACATATGGAGTATTGGGTAGGCCACACATGGAGCACTGGATAGGCCACATATGAAGCACTGGGTAGGCCACATATGGAGCATTGAATATACTACATATGAAGCATCGGAAGGGCAGTGGGGTTGATTTTACAGCTCTGGTGCACTTTTTGGAGATTCGCCACTAAATTTGGTGGGGCTCTCGGCAAATTCTAAAAAACGGCACAATTTTCGCTAATTAACAAGACGTAGTGCAGAGCAATTTCCATCGAAAATGGCGACCCCCTCGTATGCCGAGCTCAGGGTGTTACGCGCGCCCTCAGAAACCATGCTGTCGCACGACATACAGAGCAGGGCGAAGAGAGCTATGGAAGCACCTTCCCACGCACCATGCATCATGCTTTTACGGTCTCTTCCAGTCCATTCAACACCGTCACCTACCGCAGGTGCCGACATCCGCTGTTGCCGTGACACAGCCAGCAACAACCAAGCAATATAAAATACTGCACTGACTTGCTTTGTCTCTTTCTTCATACTCCTTGACAGCATTCGTATAGATGTAGATATATATAAATTATATACACCCCAAACTGAGGATTGGTAATTGCCCATTTTTGTTGTGGGAAGGAAGGGAGTATTCCGTATGGCCGCTTTGGAGTGAGCACCGAGGGAGCAGGGGAGCACGAAGCGAGGAGCCTCTCCCTGTAACCGAGGTCAAGCTGAGCTCCTATGCCGCATGCGACAGTGCAGGAGCGCACTTGCCCCACATTAATCTTAATCGAGGATCTGGGCGGCTGCTGCCGGGAGTCAGCATCACATTCTTCTCCGTTAAGATCTGAGCATATCATGCTTGAATCGATATGAAGTGGTTTCCAGTTGTATATATTACTTATCTCTAGTATAAGCATCTCAACAAATGTTTTGTTGCGCAAGTTGTACCGCAAAGCCATATAATTGTGAAGGTTTAGAACAATGTGCTCGATTGGTTCTATCCCTATGTACAACTTACAAGAAGAGTCCATTTGAGAGAGAAGGAGAAACCCTGTCGAGATAACTAGGCAAATATGAGATTATTGCACAAGCAATATCGTCGATGCCAAGAAGGTACTAATACTAAAGGAGCAGTGCCAAGTCCAAATCAGGTTTCAACCTGTTACACTCTCTTCTTAGGTATCTCGCATGCTTTCCCTCCCCTCTTCTGTCTCTTAAACACAATCCTTGTATTCCTATATCTGTTCTTCAGCCTATGCTGGTGTTGGAAACATGGAACAGTGCCGTTACCCTTATGGTTAGTAATCTCCGCTCCGCGCCCTATAGGGGCATCTGCACCTCATATACCAATAGCTAGATCTCGAGATGAGGGTGGGTGACTTTATCCTGGGCCGCAAACGGACAATGTGAAAATACCCTTGTTGTCCTGATTTCATATCTCATGCAGCCCTGTTGCCTGCGTCATGGTTCCAGACATGGTATTTGACGATCTTCGCTGATACCTCTATAGAAGGATTGCCAGCATTCCGACCAAGAGGACACTTTGTGAACATGTTAGCATATTCCTATAGAGCGTTGTGGCATGTGTAGCTCACATAGCAGTAACACAATCCCTGGACCGCTTTGTATTGGCCAACATTGGGCTCTAAATATGAGCTCGACCCGTCGAGTGATTCCTCAGCGCAGTCGACAGAAGTCGGAGTGCCGAATTCACAGCACAGCGAGACGTACTTGACAGGCCTTTTGGGAGCGGCGAGGTGCACAGAGATCATTGCAGTGAAAAATGCTATAAAAGCTAGAGTACAGCGATCCAGAAGAAGCAGCAATATAAATGTAACAAGCAAGACCGGCCACTTTATGTTATTTTGACTCCAAAAATCTTTCCATTGTATTCTCAGGCAGCTAAATGGTCAATATTACTGGGAAGAAAACAAATGTGAGTACAGACATCGACATCGGCTCAGCCAGCACGTACGGCTTGGAGTTACAACTTTCATAGCGTTACCACGGCGCGGTATAATTCAACTTAGATGGCGCTATAGGGTAGTCAAAGTCTCTCACAAACCTCAATGCCTTCGATGATGCGATGCAGAGAATAACGAAGGCGAAAGTGAGGAACAAGATAGGAATTGCACGAGCCGCGATCCAAAGATGGTTCAAAAAACCGACCGCGTTTCGCATCTAAAAAAATCGCGCTCTTGATGCTGTACCAGAGCCCAGGTAGCCCACCTGGCCAAAATACAATTGAGGTGGGCGATTGGCAGTAGTGCTTCTCAATTTCTGTCTCAAATCCCTGAATCCCCGGGTACCAGCTGAGGAGGGCGGAGAAACTGAGTAATTGGCTCGGTTGTGTGAAAGGCTGACAATGTAAGGACGCGGCAAATTGCGTCGCCGACCTCAGAACAGAGCGAGATAACGCTCTATGGATACATCTCCCTAAGTCATCATTTTCAGGATTTCTACAGGTGTGCCAATGTGGCACAACAGATGAATGTGAAACATGGCTGAACACAGCTGGATATCTGGGCTTATAACAACCACCGCCGGGATGATTTCTTCTTCTTTTACGAATCGGAACATTATGTGAATACAAGAGGGCAATGAGTTCAGTACAAGTACCACCACCGTCAGCCAACTTTTCTTTCCCACCAGGAGACCTTAAACTCCACTTCAACTACATCGATAGTTTCGCGACCTCCTGGGTAACTCCCGAGCTCTGCAAAGACCCTTGCTTCTTCTCGCTATATTTCTATAACTACTCTAGTCCAAGCGCTGAATGGATAAGCCGTGCGTACTCGAAAACCTTCTTCCCTTGCAGCAACGTCTTCTCAGCCCAATGCTAGAATTAAAAACTAACCGAGGAATATCATGCTGGCTAGAACTGAACCAAACCGTATCTCTCAACGGCACGAAAATAGTACCCTTGAATTATATCGATTCGGACGGTCTCGGCCAGCTAAATTTAAACTACGTCGATCCAGACGGTAGCCACCAAAAAATATTGGGCACAATCTTTACTATCAATCACGATCCCACACAGCCCAAAGCCGTTACATGGAATCAGAATGCCCTCACTAGCTCTTCACCATCAACGACATCATCTCAACAGGCAGCATCAACATCAACACCATTTGCACCGACCACCTCTCCATCATCCACGACCCTCTCATCCCTATCAAATACCGTCACATCTTCCACCATCCCTCAGCCACCCACATTCACCTCGTCAACCGCCAAAACTTCCTCATCCTTTCGAGGTGGCTATATCGTCAGCATCGTCCTCGGCATAATCCTAGGAATTCTCGTTACAGCTCTCCTTATCATGCTTTGGATTCGATGGCAGCGAAAAAAAAGATTATCGGAGCAAGATGTTCGCATGCCATCAGCGGCTACGCCTCCAAATAGTACGAGGTACCCAATCCAAGAGAAAGATGCTATCACGGTACCGAACGAGCTTTTGAGTGGCCACGAGCGGTGGGAGTTGCCTGCTGATAGGCACGGAGCCTTTGCTCCCACACAGAGGCTGTAGAATTATTGCTTATAAGAGCTGCGCCTCTTGATCTCATTTTATTGAATAGGATGAGTTTAGTTGGAGTTGGATCAAGGCGATTTCTGAACATGATTGAGTGGAGATCTACTTTGATCAAAGTAATAGGTTCAGCCTCTCAATAGGGGTAGTGTAAGGAGCTCCTAAGTACACGGAGCCCGCAGAACCATCGCGTTTTGCAAGTTTGACTTAAGAAAGTGGCGGATATTATTCGATTACTGGTCTGTTATCACGCAATACTTGGGCTTGTTTAATAAGGGCATTAAGTATTAGGTTAGATCTAAAGGTTTGAAACATTTTGCTGATTTGGAACACCAAACCAAGTAGACTAGATAAATTTTCGGTAAAGAAGTGCTTGTTCTTCTGGGCTTGTTTCGGATATAGCAGGTATGATATCCGAAGATACTGGAGGAAGTCCGATGGAGGTCCGCAGACTCCAGAATCATCTGTTAGTTGGTGTCTAGTGATATTTTCCCAGGCGTCTTTGTGATAGGGTTTCGACCCACAGTCTGGGCAAATGCAGAGGCAGGAGGCGCTGTTTTCTTTGCGACAATTGGAAACATCTCATTAGCAGCCTAAGCCGCTAACTGGCTTTGAAGATACTATGCTCGAAGTTAACAAGAATTTTTTTGGGCTTTGGTATTTTAGGATCTCAGACAATTGGAGAGAAAGACTTTCGAAGATCCGATTATTGTGGTCGCACGGGACTTGATCTTCTTCTTTGTGATCTTCAGCCTCAGCCTCCTTGATCGTAGCTTCTAGGATATCGTCAGTGGTCCTTCCTCCCACGTTTTTATTCTCTGCATATAGACACGCTGTGCTAAGCTGGCTTAAAAGGCTTGACTCTGCTTCCATCCTGCGAGAGCAATCAGACGTACAGGAGACAGCGAAAGACAAACGATCTAGACAAGAAAGCGGTAAGCGATGGTGAAACGAAAGCTGGTTGATCAAGCAGTGTTGTACTGACCATGCGAAGATGGCAGGATTTATGAGCGGTTCCCCAAGGACTGGTTTCAGCAGTACTATCCATAATCAAGCAGCCTCACGAGTCGAAGTCGACCTACGGAGAAGATGGTTGCAACCAGCGAAGTTTTCATTCTTGAGAGAACCCTGTAAGCCAGGTAAAGCCCTCGGTGCCAAACTTCGGCCTTAGCATCAAGAGACCTGAGTTATAGGCGAGAAGCTGAAGTTTTCTGGCTTTACGGTATGTAATTTTCTCTATCCCGATTGCTGCAACACATCTTTCAGTATATCTTTCAAGTACCATAGTCTGATATACGCTTCATGTACATCTCTCGGGTAGATCTTTCGAGCACAACCCCATCGATTTCACATTTCGGGGCAGATGGTTTATCTCGAGGTATGAGGGTCAGAAGAAGCAATCATAAGCTTAAGCTGTTCTCATTATAGCAGTGTGTCAGACTAGATGTCGTACTGACATAGATCAGAATGATCTGACACAGGTCGTGTCACCGTCTCTTCGATGACCTCAAAGAAAAAAATTTATATTGAGCTTTGCATTTAGCTGTATAATATTAAATAATGGTTGGTAATAGATAATAAAGGGGAAGGTGGCCGAGCGGTTATGGCGCATGACTCAAGCTTCTTCTAAGTTTACACTGCTCGATTAGTGTGCATTCATGTGGAGAAATCTTCGTGGGTTCGAATCCCACTCTTCTCATCAATTCTTTTTGCATCTTTCTTTTATTACTTGTAAAAACTTAAACCTGCAACAGTATGTAATACTAATAATATCTCTAATTTAAAGTAAATTAAAGCTTTTTTGATTATGTTTTTCCCAGTCTCGTCGCGGTTAGTCAGCCTCGCCGCCTTTGCGCAGGCGCGAATCACCCTCCGCTCACCCGCCGTTGACTCGGTAAACACCTTTGCGGAATGGTTCTTCGCAGGATTTGCCCGGATCACTGGCAACTGTATCATTAACGAAGATAGACATGCAGTGTACGACGTACGTATACCCTAAGCTGAGGCCAACTGTCGTTTATACTGACATCTGGAAGTGGGTCAGAAATGCCTTGAAGACTGAAGGGCCATATCGTAAACATAAAAAAGCCGAAGTATTTATTGTTGAATATGTGTGGCTGGCTGGGGTCTGCCACCCCCGTGTGTATAATTCACCTTCTCCCCACCTTAGAAGGGGCATGCAATCTGAGTCTCTTCACCTATCTTCAACAAAACAATCATAGTACAGTACTTTACATGAGTAAGTTTTCCGAAGGAAGCATTGGCAATACGAAAAATAATGGAGCATCGAAGGCTCGCACACAGGGTGAAGGGAACCCCATAATTGTCTATATAAAGCACCAGCACTCTTTATCTCTTATTCACTGTAACCGCCATAAGCGTCATACCTGCCTCATCGAAATTGATCGGTTTCTGAGCACTTTGGACCCAGCTATCTACAAGCTAAGCGCTAGGCACAATAAGCGTAGCACCATCCTTCTTTCTGAAGCTCCAGGCATCGCTCCTAGGGTGACGTGGATACCTTATCGGAAGGCAAACTTTGTAGTCTTGGCGGAAGAACACTCGGTCCGCTTATCGTCCTCCATCAGACGAAGGTCAGAACGATTTGCGGAGCGTGCCTTCCTGAGTCTCTCGACGGCCCTCGCGCACATGCGGCTTATGTTGAATGTGGAGTGACCAGGTGGCTCGCAGCCACCCCTGAACGTGTATATAGAATAGGGGATCGTCCCATTTTTGATGGGACAGTAAATGAAGAGTCTATTCAACCTTATTTTGGCATTCTCCGCCGTGAGTATATGAAGATTCAACTAAATATGAGCCTTCCGAAACAAAGACCATATCCTTTCTCCTCGGATTCAACCGCTTTGAATCCATGGCGGTAAGCTGCCCAAGTGGATATCTGAAAAAGCGATATACATTCGAGGCAGCAACGAGATCGCTACTAGAACAGGCCCTAGCCACTTGACATTTCTTATGAGGCATAGACTTGCGCTGTCAGTTCCGCGAGGACTCATAATAGTGTTGAAGATAGGTGAAGAGACTCAGATTGCATGCCCCTTCTAAGGTGGGGAGAGGGTGAACTATATACACGGGAGTGGCAGACCCCAGCCAGCCACACATATTCAACATGTTTGACAGTGAAAATTAATTTACACAAAGCTCATGGTCAGTAGCTTCGAGTTCTTCGACGAGTCAATCGATTCTGAGTCGCCGATTACTGCCAAAGCGATGGTTGTCCCAAAGGGCAAGCCACTTGCTTTTAAGCCGGAAATATTCTTATTAACTTCTCTATCTTCGAAGCTAAAGAACACTAATGATAAGCCTTCATTGTGATTGAGAGTTCGATTGCAAAAAGGACCACGCAGCTGTCCTTTCTCCCTCAATCTTAAACACCCTCCCGAAAGTCCACAGCAGTGACGCTTGTGAATTTTGTAGGGCCGTTTGTGCCTTCGAAGGAGGGGTGTCTCTCGATACCTTGACCACGATTGGCAAGGGGCAGATCGCTCTCCGAGTTTCCAGGCAAAGTGACTGCATCAGGCCCTATTCCTCGAAGAGTATCTGCATCGTTCCTCGATTGAAACCTTGTCCTCAACGACCCACCCGAAGTGAGTGACGTAAAAGGTCGTGTGAAACTTGACAGAACGCCACGCAGAAATCTACCCTTGGCTTCGATAAACTTGGGCAGCGAGAAGGTGCATGTGACGGTGATCCCGATACTGATTTCTGCAAATGCCCATAAACCCTGCCAGGCGGTGTTATAGGTAACGTCGGCGTGCGCGCCTGCAAGTTGGAAGATGTAGTATATGATCATTGCGTTAGCGATGCACGCCCTACAGTCCGTAGTAGGTTAGAGTTTTGCATTCTAAACGAAGAAACATCTCTCTAGCACTTACAGCACGCCAATGGCAAAGAGAAGTACGATTCCGACTTTCCTTTTGGTAGGAATATGCAACTTCCAAACAGCCCTTGTTGGAAGTGCTAGAATAACTATATCAGACACGATGTTGAACAAACAAGTAACGAGAACAAGTGTGTTATTATCGAAACAGGTGGCACCGGTCACCAGTGGATCCCAGATCGCATTTCTTGGAGCACAGGCGAAGATGGTAAAGAAGGTACTGATAATGTAGTATACTCCGGTGACAACCAAAACGACTCTAGCAGTGTACCACATAAAAGGATTCATGGTCTTCTGCGGTGCAAAAAGACGGAGGTACTGCAAGAGAATAGCCGCCTTGACCAGAAAGATGGTTGGGGCGTACAGGATCTCGACGATATAGGTCCACTATGTGTTGGATTAATCCGCCATCCGAGAGGCTGAATGATGGAGAGTATTACATAGACGACTCCCATGAAGTTGTATATGGTGAGATTCCATTGGTGCACACCTCCTCCATAGGCAATAGCTATACGCCCGAAACAGAGTAGAGTGATGAACAAGGGCTAGAACACTGGATCAGAAGTTTTGTGGATAAGTAGTTATCTCTGAAGCAACTTACGAAAGACGCCACAACAACATCTATATAGTCGTTAGCAACGGTGGGACATATAACAGGGGGGGTTACTGCACAGTCGATAGCATCAATCTTGTGAATAATACGCTGTTTAGTATATAACCGCAGAAGCAGCAGAACGCCAGGAACAACTGCTGTAAGTACTACGCACACATAGTAGTACTTTTGATCATCCGAGTATGTTGTAGGGAATTGGGAGGTAACACCTGGTGGTATTGCCAAAGCAGGCTGCAGGTAGGGGTCTGCCATAGCCGCAGAATCGGCCCAGTTGTAATAGATAAAAGAGAGGCACTGAGGTCCTTAGGAACGCGTCTTAGGTGCCAAATAGCGATCGTAATCGAGAAATCAAGCACAAAAAGCTCAATTCCGGCGATAATGCATCTGAGCTGCGCGATAGGTAGAATATTGTCCTTAGCATTCAAGAGAGAGAGGACAGATCGGATTCCGAATCAAGCCGGTTCAACCGAGGGGCTGAGGCGGCTCGCCACGTCGTTGAGCATGACAAGGTTTGCAACGCAACACCCGCATGTACTGAGTGGCATTCATTGATGGCGGAACATCCACGGAGGAGCACGCCCATGCGATCCATACTATACTGAAACAGCGTGAGGGCTATCCACCATGTCTAGATAACAATCCCAGTAATAAGTAACTAAGCCAAGCTTGCCTCAGGACCTCAGACGTGTGGCGCTAAGCCCCTACCGGGTTAGCGCTTTGCCTACTACGGAATGAGCTTGCGCAGTAAGCAGAGCTAACCCGAAGGGGCTTAACCCCGCACAGGTCCAATCTTGCTCCTTCACTTGCTTTCTTCCTCTTCTCTTATTGCTGTTTTGTTGTATGTGATACTTGTTTGTAACCAAGTGATAATTGCGGGTGTTTAATGGGAATGTTCAAGACTCACCAGACAAAGACTAAGCAGGTTCGACTGGAGTGTCATACATACTACCATCTCAAAGGATGGCTTGGAACCCAAGGCGCTTCACAACCACGGATCGGTGGCCGATCTAGCATGGCTATCTGCGGATACTTCAACTATGGTGGAACTGTAACATGTCGAGCAATTCCAGCCGGCTGGGTTGCGCTACATCTTCTTCAGGAACCGCGTCACCCTCGTGCATAACCCCATCATTTTCCACCGTGACCGGACTCTTGGGACATGTTCCTTCTTGGGCAACCGTCTACGTTTGACAGAATGATATCTTGCAAAGGAAACGATGAGCCTTCATGTTAGTAAGACCGCAGTGCTCGATGATCATCGTCCTAAGAGTCACGGCCCCGTCAGTGGATATCATACCCCCAACAGCTGGACGCTTCTGGGTAGAGATCTAAACGGCCATAGCCCCGTGACTGAATCAAGTATGGATGCATATTCGAACTCCCACGACAATGACACACATTCACCCAACGGAGACATGAATGGCTACCACCGCCAAGAGCCTCCAGGCAATCCCAGCCGTGAGCAATGGCTTAATACAAACGGGTCAACTTACGAACGGCCATGCTACCGAGGGTGACCCCATTGTTGGTCAAAGCCCGAGTCAAGGCCTTATTGCAATATGCGGCATGGCACTTCGTCTACCTGCTGGTATAAGAACGCCTCAACAGTTGTGGGAATTCTTACTTGCAGGAGGTGATGCACGAGGTCGAATTCCCATATCTAGGTATAACGTGGCGGCATTCCATGATGAGACCGGAAAGCACGGGACCTTAATTACTGAATATGGCTATTTCCTTGAAGACGATATTGGAGCTCTTGATACATCGTTTTTGTGCATGCCACGAATGGAAGTTGAGCGAATAGATCCACAACAACGGCTGATGCTCGAGGTTGCACGGGAATGCTTGGAAGACGCGGGTGAACCAGCTTGGGGAGGCAAACGCATAGGTTGCTATATTGGCAGCCTTGGCGAGGATTGGTGCGAGATGTTTGCAAGGGAAACTCAGCATTGGGGTCCCTATCGCTATACGGGCTTTGGGAACTTTGCGTTATCAAAGCGCATCTCGTATGAGATGGACCTTCAGGGGCCAAGGTTTGTCCGCGTTTACCATTTGATACTTGTACATTCTGATATTGCTAGTATGACTACTCGGACCGCGTGTTCAGCTTCGCTTGTAGCCTTTCATGAAGCGTGCGTCGCTATCTCACGGCATGACTGTGACTCGGCTGTTGTGGGAGGCGTCAACCTGATTATGACTCCAGGTGCAACAATGAGTATGACAGAACAAAATGTGCTCTCTAGGGACGGTTCTTGTAAGACCTTTTCGGCAGATGCTGACGGCTATGCTCGTGGCGAAGCAGTTACTGCAATCTATATTGCAGTAGCTCTGAGCTGGGATGAGGTCGAGAAGCATCTTGTGGGGAATGTTGCTATTGCCTGTGATAACTCCCCTAAAAGCGTGACCATCTCAGGGGATGTTGATGAAGTAAAGACTGTCATTGAGCGTATTCATCGACTACAACCAGATGTGTCCGCAAGAAAGCTACAAATTGACAGAGCCTATCATTCCTATCACATGCCAGAGATTGGAGAACAGTACTATGCTTTACTCGAAGGTATAGTAAAGGCAAGGAAACCGAAGAAGCTGTTCTTTTCGAGCGTCACAGGCTGTCTCTGGGACGACAATGCTATACTCGATTCCCATTACTGGCAACGGAACTTAGAGCGCCCTGTGATGTTCAGAGGAGCAGTCTCGAGTATTCTGCAGCATCCGGTCGGGAAACATCCTGTCTTCCTAGACATCGGGCCCCACTCTGCACTCGGCGGTCCATTAAGACAGATTCCAGCCCAAGAGTCAAGCAGAGCGCCCTACGCCTCAGCCCTTTCCAGAAATCAAAATTGCGTTGAGTCACTGCTTTCTGCTACTGGGATGCTATGGACCCTTCAAATTCCAATTGCTCTAGACGAGCTAATGCCCACCGGCTTATGTCTTTCAGATCTTCCTCCATATCCATGGGACCATGAAGAAAGCTACTGGTACGAGACTCGCCTGAGCAAAGACTACCGGTTACGGAAGTACCCTCATCACGACCTTCTAGGTGTCAAGGTAGTTGAATGTACTGACTTTGAGCCTTCATGGAGAAACCATTTTCACCTCAACACCGCACCGTGGGTTCGTGATCACAGGGTTGGAGAAGACATCGTGTTTCCATTTGCTGCGTATGTGGCAATGGCTGGGGAGGCGATTCGACAGATTGCCGGGATAGATCAGACATTTCGACTACGACATATTATTGTCAGCACAGCACTCGTAATAGCTGAAGGGAAGCCAACAGAGATGATAACTACCCTTCGACCGCACCGTTTGACAGATACGCTTAACAGCAAATGGTGGGAATTTATTATAGCTTCTCACAACGGGCATACGTGGACCAAGCATTGTACCGGCGAAGTGATGGCACAAGCAGAACCTTTAGGGCGATCTTCGAACCCCGAAACTCTCCCCCGTCGGGTTGATGCGTCAAAATGGTTCGATGTCCTTCAAAGAGCCGGGCTGGATCTGGGCCCAGAGTTTGGAAAAATTGGAGTCATGTCAGCTGGTACAATAAGGCAGCAGGCTACTGGAGAGATGCTCAACGAAAGACAAGATAAAACGAGCAAGTATCATATTCATCCAACGGTTATCGATGGTGCTTTACAGCTGGTAGGGGTTGCTTTCGCCAAGTCAAGAATAGACTGCCGATAAGCTGTGACGACTTCAGCATTTCTCGCAGCTCCTTGAACTTCACTGTTGATGCAGCGGCTCAACTTACTGCAGACTCTGTAGTCGGTGAAGCTCGAGGTATCACTGCAGGGAACATCGTCCTGAGCATTTCGGGATTGAAGCTGAGAGCTACTGATCAGAGCTACTCAACGGAAACGAGCAGCATCCAGCATGCTGCAGCTCGACAAGAATGGGGCCCCGATGTTGATTTTTTGGACCTCAAAGGCCTCGTCAAGCCCTTGGGCGATCTTTCTCTATACACACACCTTTTAGATAAACTGAGCCATCTATGCATAGTCTATATCCGAAAATGGCTCGCCGGATCGAACACGGAAGGTCCGCATTTCCGGAACTTCCGGCGATGGGTCGAAATGCAATTTGACTCGCTAAACCTATCCCGCTTCGGTGACATAGACGATGACACAGTTCTAGAAAGGATTCATGATTTGGTTCACGGACTTGCCGACACTACAGCCACTGCCGCCGCCATTGCACTGCAGCAAATCTGCAGCAACCTCAATGCAGTGTTTTCCGACCCTACTGCTAAAAAGAACCAACACCGCGTTGAAAGCTGTGTCATCCAGGGTTGAACAGATGACTTTGAAAAGACAGGACATGCACTCTTGGGCCTATGAAGGAGCAGACTCTGGAAACCTTCAGCGGCTCATCAGCTCTTTATCACAGAGCTTTGATACTTTAACTAAGAGGCTGACGTCAGCGCAGTCGAGGAGTTAGCGGATAACAAAGACTAGATCAGCAGATGACAATGGCACCGCTGATTATATATTTAGCTCTCGGGCTATAAATTAAAGAAAAGGTGTTTAGTAGCGGTACAAGAACCTCTTTATATAAATAGTGATTTCGACATGTGAACGATGAGCACTCGGACAAGGTGCTATAAGCAGGTCAATACCCTAGAGCGTTTTAACCTTCGAAAAGAAGCCTCACCGAGCTTACAGCTTCAGTAAAAGCTCTAGCCAAAAGCAGCGACTGGCAGTAAGTCCGTAAGTTCGCTTCTAGGTCTCGGGTATCCTGACCATAACTCTCTGCTTTGCAACTCTTTTCCCCTCTTCTCTTTCCTTCTCTCCAGCATCTGTCTTCAATTTGATCCCTTTAGAGTCACAACCAGTATCGACCATGCAATCGCCGAGTAACTTGAACCCAATTTGTTTATACGCAGCCTCGGCATCATCACTGAAGCAATCCAGCCAAACAGGTATCTTCCTGTCCCTCTGCCACCGCCTTCTTATGCCCCAATCAAGCAATTTTCGCCCCGGCCCGCTCTCGCCTTCCCATTCCGGATTGCGACAGCATGCTTGTACAAAAACAAGGTTGACCTCGTTCCCGCCCTCAATATCGGCATCCTTGAGTCCCTTCGCGATCATGTTTCCCACATTTCCCTCAAACACCAAAACCGCGCGCCAAAACCCCCGCAGCCCGAGCTTCAGGAGGCCAGGGAGGAAGCCGGTCCGCCATGCGAGAAGGGACTCTGACCAGCAAGGGCGGGCGTGGGGTGGAAGGAGGAGAACGACGGCGGCGATGGGGCCGGAGGGAATGGAAGGTGAGGACTTCTCGGGGCCGGGAGTAGTGGTGGGCGTGTAGGCTACCATGACATCCCCATTGTGCGCTCGGTTGAGGTTGATCCACGCGCGATAGAAGTCGAGACGGCGGGCTTGGAGCGGCAAGAGGGGCCCGGAGGAGCGGGGGATGGCAGGGATAGGCTCGGTCAAGCATGCGAACCAATTGTGGAGCCTGGGCTGGTATTAGTGGAACGGGTTATTTCCAAAAGAATGAAAAGACGAACCAGATCGGCAGGAAGCTATTGTACATGATGCGTGCTAGCTCGTCATCCTCGGAAGGATCGGCATCGCGGAACACCAGGTCGGCGGGCATGTTGAAGGTGATGAGCCGCGTCAGTGGTCATGAAGTTGCGGAGCGAGAGCTCAAGTTCGGCATCGTTTCAACCAAATACGCAGACGAGCAGAGGATTCATATACAGACCTAACAACTGGTCGGAGAGTTTTCGGCCATCAACCTGGCCAGCGGCTATCGACACCTGTGACTGAACATACACACATATTAACTATGTTCACACTATTCCGTACGGGGTACTTGTATGCACGGGCCGCACACTGGGTTTCCGCGCACGCTAACTATGACTAATCATGTTAGTGCCCTTTTTAGAACGCTAAACCCTATATTATCCATTTTGCAATGATGGTCAGTTACGCTGCATATGAAATTGAGGCTTGAAATTTCGTTCTTTGGCGATCATAGACTTTACAAACCTTCCCACACCTACACGTGGTAATGTCATGAAGCGTAAGGCTGATACGGTATGACATCGTCAGAGCTCAGCAAATTTACTGTGTGGTGCCACACCCACGGCATTCTGAGCATGTTCAAAAATGCAGATTCTCACCACCTCAGATTCTTGCTTGCCCTGGCACTCCTGGTTCTACGGTAGCATGCCTCTTCTTTCCAGATCCCTACCACGAACGACCGTATTCGACCGCGGGGCAAGACATGGCCTCAAGCGTTTTACCAAAGCGTCACCTCGATCTCAAATCGAAGAAGTCAAGAGCATTGAATGGGGTCTGGGACGATCATAACTTTCACGATAAAGTGATGCAATGGTTCACACTAATATGGAAGCGCAACGAATCTGCTATCGTTCCGGAAAGTCAACACCTCCTTTCGCTTGATCAGCCACGACATCATTTACGAGCTTGTAAGGCTTGTGGGTTGCGGGCAATCTTTTGTGTTGTCGGACGGTCATTTCCTACTGTTTTCTGGTATCCTCGCAGCGCCCGCACATACATCTCCTCTGCCTCCACCATCTTGCCCTGATCAGCGTAGAGGTTTGCAAGATTGTTGACCGTGCCCAGCGTCGACGTGTGCTCGGGTCCCCACGCCTTCTCGCTTCCTCGCAGCGCCCGCATATACATCTCCTCCGCCTCCATATTCAGGTCATTTTGGTTGTACAGAGCCGCTAAAGAAAGCAGATCCTCAGGCTCGGTTTGACTACAACCAATCAACCCGTTGAATCTAACGTGTCGGAACCGCCGCGCGTGTGGTAGGACAAGGCGGTTCCTCACCCAGTAGTCAGCTTCTGACTCCCAGCTCACGCTGGCCGCCACACAGTGAATGGCAATCCCGCACCTCTCCGCATTTAATTGGTGATTGAGATAATCTAGCGTCCAATCATGGACGCACGTGTGTACACTATGCCGCCCTTCGCTCACTTCGAGAAGAGAGTAATTATGCAGCGTCGACATCGCCCGAGTGAACCTCGCCAGGCTTGTCAGCACCTCAACCACCCACGATGGTGCGTCGCCGACGCCAGCTTGGAAAAGTTCATACCAGAGGTCTTGATTGTCCAGGTACGCCATCAACCTAGATAATTCCGCCGCCGCTAGGTTCACATTTGAGCAAGCGAAGGATATGTTCGAATATTCGAAGGATCAAATTTCAGGTAGTTCCTGAAGCAAGTCGCAAGTACACTTGAGAGCTTTGTGCTAGGTTCGTGACTGAACAGCAGAGTCAACAATAGACGCGGGAAGGAAAGAGATTAGCTTCCAGAATCTTCCCGTCACTTCTTCACATTAGCACTCCCACGCCCGCAAAGGAATTACCCGAGCCATTTGACCCTTCACGTTTCCATCCTAGGTCGCCGTCCACTTCCCAACCGTCTCCTCACTCAACTCCCACAGGTTCCTTGCAAGCTTCGGATCGCTCGCCAGCTTGCTCGGCGCCACCGCCTTCAAACTCGTCTCGAAATACCTCCCCGCGAACTCCCCCTTTCTCTCCCTCACCTCCTCCGCGGCCGCCAAATACAAACTCGGCACCGCGCCCTTCTCCGGACTCCCACTCGCAAACGTCTTGATCAGCCACCAAACAGGCCCCAACAACCCAAAATTCAGTCCCGCTTGCCCCTCAGTAGCGATAATGCCGGGATTCAAGGAGGTGGAGATGATGGGGATGTTTTCGGCGTCCATGCGGCGCTGCAGCTCTGAGGCGAAGAGGATGTTGGCGGATTTGCTAACGGCGTTACGGGAGACTTGGTTGCGGACGCCGGTGCTATCGGGCGGGGAGGGCGCGACACCGGGGTAAGTGAAGTCGGAGGTGAGCGTGAAGGTGAGGTCCGGCATCATGATTGCGTGGCCGGCGGAGGAGACCTGAGAGGCATGGTGGTTAGTGGCGGTTTGATGAGGGGAACAGACTTTTATACCGTTACTACTCGCACGTCTGAACCCTTTTCGATGGCTGTAGCCTTCAGGATCGGCAACAGTTTGACAGTGAACAGAAAATGCCCGACGTGACTAATAGTATTAGTCTGAGGTAGCCGTCTGTGATGGGTTGGAAGGCAACACACTTGACTCCAGTGGCTAGCTCAAATCCTTGCTTGGTGGTCTGGTAGTCCCATGTGAGCAGACCAGCATTGTTAACTATGCTCCGTTAGAAACACTAACAATATCAAGCGTCTACCTGAATCCTCAGGTTGATTCGTAAAACGTACCGAGGATGTTAAGTCTGTCTTCTTGCTTGAGGAAGATCTCCGCCGCTTTCGCAACACTGTCGAGGTCGGCCAGGTCAAGCGGCAAATAGATCAGCTTTCCTGCTTTGACTTTCTTATCATTCACATATATCTTCTCTATCGCCGCATGCGCTTTAGCTTCACTTCGCGCTGCCACATACACTTTGGCACCATGACGAGCCAGTTGCTCGGCTGTGGTGTATCCAATTCCTGAGCTGATTGCGTGTGTTAGCACTCAACAACTTCCGTCAGGGTCAATGACGAACTTTGCTCCAGTCACAATAACTACTTTCCCACTAAGGTCCGGGATACCCGTCCACGGATCCCACGACTTTGAGAAGTAAGACCCCATGGTTGACTCGGCTTCACCAGCTTGCCTATCTTTGGTGAACTTGATTCTCTTCCCAAGTGTTGGGATCAGGACGAGGGCGCAGGGAAGAGCGCAAGAAGCAATGTTGAATGGTAAGAGGTCCCAGACTTAAAGAATGAAGGTCCCTTTGCGATTCGTCAGCTCGTATCACCAAATATAGATCGGCCTGATGTGCAATGATCGCAAGCTGGCTCCTTTTCATGTTATCATTCAACATGACGTTCGAGTTTCAGGAAGCTTTCCACTACTCTGGCACATCATATCAATCATGAAATCTTTAAGCCGTGCTACGTTAACGGGCACCAACGTTGCGCCGCGCGGCACTGCTGACAAACCCGGTCGAAACGGCTGAAACGGTGCCTTAATACTTCAAACATGCCTATGTCAACGGTTCAATTAATTCAAGTTTCTTCTTCAGACTGAGTTATGATCAGTCTCTTTAATCGTTGAGTAATATTGATTGAGAATTAATGATGTTTTTTAATAAAATTTGTTTTACTCAGCTTTCAATTTAAATCAACATTTTTCAAGTTCGCTTTATAGTTGCAATTTATATCAACGAAAAAGTCCAAAAGAAGATGGTTGATCTAATATACATGTCATGAGATTCATTTTGTCCGCGCGATGATGAAAGAACATCATTACATTGGTTTGCTGAAAGTACAAGAGTATAGCACTAAATTATGAAGAACAACAAAAGAAGAATATTTTCGCTGTGTCTTGTTGTAATGTGATGTGCAGTGTGAAGTTGCGAAAACCAAGTGAAACTTCCAAAAATGGGCCGTTTGGGGGCAGAAACGGGGGGCCGGAAATGGCTCGCCTCCTTGCGCAGGCATCACCCTCGGCTCAGGGTAAAGCAGCAGCAGCTCAGGTTGGCGACCGTAACAGGAACTGGAGAAAAAACCTTTCGTGTCCGACTATCCGGGTAAAACTTTCAAAGTTTAGTGATATATTTTTCAAAGTCAAATGATACAGTGTATGCGTCAGAATCCTCACAGTCTTAGTATCCCTTGAAAGCCCACCTAAGAAGATGGGAGATACTACGACTGGTTCTTCAACGACTTCTCCTGACAGTGGCAGCAGTTAATCAACTCTGCCTGCTTATTTCCAGGTACGTATTCATGCCTTTGTAGCTGTTCAGGCCACAGCAACATCACGCATGGAATAGCATAATACTAACCATGCGAAGATGGCAGGGTTTATAAGCGATTCTTCTTCCATGGCGAATGGTTTCATGGCGCTTTGTTGCCCATCTGCACTTCAACATCGTTTGGGTTAACATGAGGTACATCCCGAGCAATTTGACGAGGGACTGGACTCGGTACCTCAAGGTGGCACACATTCAAATGCTTCGCGGTTCTTCAGACCGTGAACATTTGCTTCAATATTACGAGACGCCGCCAAGCCATCAACGGAGACAACGACGCCGTCGAAGCCGATGCCGGTTGGTTTAATCGCATCATGCGCTTCAGGGGATTTACAGAGACTGTGGACCACTTGGCGATGGGGGTTGGGGAGAAGGGTGAAGACATGGCGCTCGGTTCAAATCAACCTACTGTGCGAGAATGTCTCGATAATATCGACTGTTACGGCTACGAGATCCCGTCTTACCCTGGGTCGTTCGATGATCGAATTGGCTACTAGCGTAACTAGCTACATCTTCTCTTCCGAAAGGCGTCGACGAATCTGTTCGGTTTACTTTTTCCGACAGCGAGCTTTTGTACTCTCGAATGACGAAGGCAGATAAAAGGGGTTAGGGGTTCTTAGTAATCAAATTTTTTGCTTTCTTGTGATTTAAAAATCGGGTACTTTCTGACGTAGAAACGCACAATGTGAACTCGTTTATCATCTCTTAACCTCACTTTATTCATTGCACACAAAAACCCGTGTTAGTGTTTCATGTTGTACATGTCGAGTTTTTGTGTACAACAAGATATCAACTTGTACTCTTCTTACCTTGTTGAGGAGGTTTGATACGAAGTGTTTAATCATTTACATATAGTATTGTCTTTCTTTGTTTTTTTTGGGTGCTACACCGCTCCCGTCTCGATCATACCCATCCACAACCCCGCCCTCACCTCAGAGCAATCAAACTTATCTCATTCTATCTCACCCCGACCTCCCTTCCGAAGTCACAAATCCGCCTCACCTCGTTCCATTACCCAGTTCATGTGCGAGAAACGTGATCATAGACGTTGCTAGGGTGCGAGAGTTCTACGCAGCAGTATTCCCTGAGAGGGTAAAGTAATGGGACAAGCCTACTAAGAAGAGAATTTGCCATTCCCCTTTCTTGCTTTTCCTAACTGATAATGACTTATCAAGAGAACCCTCTTCGAAAACGACTTTTGTAAAATAATATTAGTAACGATCTTTAGAGTCTTTGATCTGTCTAAACGAGGGTTTGTTGAGCTGGCTTGGGAAGACTGATATGATATCGGCTTTGTTAATAATTGCAAGAGAACGAGTCATAAGCCATGCACAGAGGCAGAAATCTTTGTTTGTTTTGAGTCGAGCCTTTTGACCATGTGCTATGATAGCCAAAATTGCAGCCAAGAGATGGGAAACACACATGATACTCTGCTCAAAAAAACAACGCTCCTCGTCTCTCTGCATGATGGATAACTCATTCCCTTACTTTATCAAGTAAGCTGTTGTAGAATATTATCCCATTCATTTATTCCAGGCTTACATCATTCACCTTCATCTCTCATTCTGAAACTTCTTCCTAGCATCTTCCTTCCCATCCCATCTCCTCATCCGACTATCCCGAGCTTTCACCCTTCTTTTTTTTTCTCAGCCTCAGTCGATAGAGTAACTGTATGCTTCGCTTCTCTGTGTCTTTCACATTGCATCTCGCACCCATCACACCAATCTACTCTCTCTCATCTTTAACGACCCCTTCGGCCTTTTTCATCCTTACTTAGTCATAATTTCAATATCCTCATTCCCTTTGAGTGATTTTGGCGCGTTAGGAAAATAATAGTGAGGTGTACGGCGATGGTTGTGATTGTTAGAAGTGACGACGAGATTGATGTTAGTTTGAGAATGAAGACATGAGTGCTATGTATGAGAGCTGAGGGTTTGAGGATTTTTAAATTGTTTTTCTGATTTAAGAGCGAGAAGAGTTTTTTTCTGAAGATTAAGGGAAAAGCGTAAGTAAATTGGTGAATAGACGATAGAGAAATCATGAAAAGGTAGAGACTTCGGCGGAAGAATTTTGCACGTCTAAATTTTTCACTATGTTAAATGTAAAAGTCAAAATTCTGTCACTTATTTTTCATCTTAATATTCTCATTAATACTGAAAATCACACATCAACAACAAGTCTTGATTTCTTGAAACAGAATCTCTTTATTCTCACCTGAGAAATCGACGTATTTTAACGACACTTCGTCGTTTCGCCCATCGATTCAGTCTCAATCTTGGCCTGAAAGCAATCAAGTAGTTGACCGGGGTTACTAGATCCACTATTCCCCTTCTCCCCTCTTCTTTCCCTGCTTCTTCCTCATCCTTCATCTCATCATACAAATTTCTACAATCAGCATTACGCATGAAAACATCTTGCAAAACATCGATTTCATTTTCCGAACTACCGAAAATTGCAAAAGGAAAAACAACCTTCCTGCTCGATTTAGCTAAACTTTTGCTCTCATCCTGCCACAAGAAAATCCACAAGCCCCAACAGACACCCAGCCGTTCCGCTATTTGTCCAGGCTGAACCTGGACGTGGCGGCGGTCAAGCTGGCTGGTTGGCCAGCCTCACGTGCCTCCATGGCGGCAATTTGGTCCAGGGCGTGCGCCAACTGCGCCTCCTCGTCGTCCATATCGATCTCGTCCTCCCCCTCCAACCCCAGCTCCTCTTCCAACTCCATCTCCTCCCCGATCGTCTTCACATCCTCTTCCACTTCGTCCTCCTCCACCACCGTCTCCAGCTGGCTCCGCTTCCCCTTTCCGGCTCCCACCGCACCGAGCCCCAGCTGCTTCCGAACCTGCGACTCGCTCTTCTTCCTCTCTTCACCCTCTTTCTCCATCTCCAAATGCTCCCACACCTGCTCCACGAGCTCTGGGTCCGCGTTCACATACATTTTCTTGAACTCGGCGTAACTCTCATTGGCGCGCCAGTACCAATTATCAAGACGCACACATACCCGTTGAACCCTCTGCATCTCCTTTAGGGCAATATGCGCTAGTCGAAGTGCTTCGCCGAAGATGGTGAGGTCACGCTCTGTAACATAGAGCTCTTCGATTCGATATTTCTTACTTAGGTAGATTTTCCAGGAGGGGGTCCTGGGATCAGGGGGCGGGGACGGGGTTCGCGGGAATTGGGGGAGAGGGCCGTAGCCAAAGCCAGTCCTTGGTAAGGTGGGAGGTGGGGACTGAGACGCGTAGTCGAACAGCTTGGGCGAAGGGGTTCGGCGGTAGGGCGACGGCGGGGATGGGAGACGCGGGCGGACGGTAGACGTTTCGCTCCAGTATGATTCTGCGTAGCCGTGAGTGGGCGCACGGGCCCCTGGATTGGTAGGCGTAGGTGTGGTGGATCCTGATTGCGACTGCGGAGACCCCGGACCCTTATCACCTTCGGTTTCAACTTTGCTTTCGTCTTCAAGGTCGATGACGTTGGAGTCCACGGCTCCATTGCCTTCGCTCTCCAGATCAACGGCATTAGAATCTGTGATCATGGCGTCGGCAGGAGAGTTTGTCGGAGCAATATTAGCCACGGGCAGCCTATTGCCTTCCTCCCAAATCGAGCTGAGAAGGGATATAAGGGTCTCAATTTCAGCGATCGAGGAATCGAATTGATTGATTAGCTTATGAAAAACATCGGAGTAAGGTTTCTTCTCCACGTCTTCTAAAGAAAGGGGTTAGTAAGAAGGTCAGGCAGGGGGTTGAGTATTCAAATACGATAAAGGTCCAAGTAAAGCTTTAATTGATAAAGCTTCTCTACGTCGGTGTGCTCTCCAGAATCCAAGTGCATCTCTTGAAGAGAATTGTATTAGCAAGCTGAAGTGTCTCGGTCTCCAACTAGGGGATGGCGAATGCTCACTTAGCTCAGAGTTCCCAACTATCTTTAGACGCTTGATCAACCATGCATAGCGATTCACATTACTGTCTATGCTCTTAAGGGTCCGTACGATACCGGATAATGGGTTGTACAGAAACACGAAGGCGCCATGTCTGAGGGCTGTAATAACTTCTCCATCTTCCCCAACTGTTTGGTAGAAGAACTGTTTCTGTATGAGCATCATTGAATCGATATGGCATGCTCGCTCAACTGCTTTCGTAACCAAGAGGACGGATCCTGAAAGGTATGCAGCCCTTGCTTCAGGTGGGTCAGAAAGGCGGTAGGGATCAGCCTGGCGTCTGATTCCAAAGTCTTCTGCTCCAGGTCTGAGGTCCGACGACATGATGGGCAACGGAATTAAGTATCGGGGTTAAGGAGGTAAGGAGGTGCGGAACTGATTCCGCTGTGATGAAGTTAAAGGAGGTGGGTTCAGAAATGGGAAGATGAGGACGTTGACATGTTGATCTTAGTGGGCGAGGCTAACCATGACGGGGGGGTATCTTAACACAAAGGAATCAACTGTAACTGCATGAGTCTTGTGCTTACCAAATGAATCCCTACTCTTCGACACCCATAGACTTTTACTTGCCACTTAGGGTTTGATGCTCGCTTAACAGGCTGCTTACAGAAACAAGGAGCAACATCGCCATCTTGTTGCAATGCTCTTATGTTTCACGTCAGAATATGGGTTCTGTCATTCCTTGGGACACTCTGGAAAACATAAAGTCAGCGAATCAAATTCCAATCCAGAGCATGTGTGACAAAGAGAAAAAGGATACCTTTGGGAGAGGGGACGACCTTCATAGATCTGCCCATTGTTCTAGCAGCCAATCCATCAGATACTAGTTATGATCCTCTTTCGGCAACAAACAACTATATCACCCTGGTGATTGCTGCTCGTCGATTCTGCATAGGCCATACTATCAGACAGTTCTTCTTTGGATCTCAATAGCAGCCTAACATTGGTCATATCCACCCACTCAGTGTTACTTCTCTATATTAGACATGATAGACCTACTTTCGCCATATAATCTAAGAAGATCGATAGTCGCACAGGTCCCCATGAGTAGCGCCTGTGCTGGACTCGCTCTTCGACCTCAACCAACTTCATCTGACGTTTACTCCTGCGGCGGACAAATACTAGATCTCTTGCACAATATCGGTTTGAGCCACCTGAGTTTCATGCATCTTGGCAGGGCACGACCAGAGCAGAACCACCGAGCTAGAATTCGTCACCTCCGCTCCATAAATGGCATCTCTTAGATCTAGAATACCTTGAGTGCAGCATACATTAGCAAGCATGGCGCCAAGAGAGACGTCCCTTAGGGCTTCGCAGAGCTTCAAAGCAGCAATTTGACTCTCCTGTTGGTCGGAATTCTTTGCGGCTAAAGAGATCTTACGTATTGTAAGCTAAGTGGACATACATCGATGAGCATGACTTTCGGAGACAGTGCAAAGACCTTGGAGCAGTCAACTAGAATTGATGAGATGCCTTGCGTGGCAGTCATTGGGCAGCAACTCTTGGCTAGGTGTCCAGTACCCACTTAAGCACCGGAATGCACAATTCATGGAAAGTTCAGATTGTTCGGCGTACAGTATCGCAAGCGGGAATAAATATGCAAGAACTTGCAGACATGCCGGCCTTCTACAACATAAAATCATTTCTCGAAGGCGGGTCTCGAAATCTTCTTTGGCTATGAATACATGCTGCATGCCATGGGTTCAGAGGTATCCTTTATTCAACCGTCGTCCCGAGCCGCCGCGTATGTTGTGTAATCCCGCGTTTGTACACTCGACTGATGGTGAGACGAGAACACTGGCCACACCAGGCGTTTTGTCCTGTAACGTATCGTAGGTACCCGAATGCATGGCCGTTGAAGCCCTTCTCCCCTTCAGGTTGGTCCTCGAGCTATCTGGAAGTCTATGGAAAAGGGTGGCTTTCAGACATCAGTATGAGAGATTTGCGACGGTGCTTCTCACTTTCAATGGCGACTTGAGTAAGTTCTGGCCACCGCTCTTTCAGTGCAGGGTTCCGACACGTGGTAAACAGATGAAAGAGCCCAGAGTACCTTTCCGCTTCGAGCACGGCATTGAAGTGCTACATTCAGATGGCGGTGAAGCATGGTTTGTAGTGTGGTTTATGGTGAGGAAGAAAACCTGAGAATTGATGTGAGACCGGGTATGCACGGCTGCATGCATATTGACAGACACATGACGTGTGTCACAGCTTTTCTCAGGGCAAGGCATCCCTGTTCGCTATTTTATTGCTTCAGCTATGGAAGTTGGATCAAGTCGAAGAAGGTTTGGAGAATGATATCCTGCACTTCCGGGCCTCGTCATGTGACCTTAAGGATGCATATCACATTGACTGCACCGGTTTTTCCAGCATCAGAAGCGTTTTCAGATGCTCTTTGTCAGAGGAACTGGAAAGTTCCTAAGACTTATACTCTAGCTTTCTCCACATGCTGCGTGCCCTTCGGGCAAATGCATGAGAACCTAACACAAGGACAATGTTGCCGAACCGAGACATACAGGTCGTACTGACGCTCCATTCAAGCCTAGCCATATCAGTCATATCAGCCCTTGCGAAATTACCGCCATAGAACGATGTTCCATGAGCTTGGCTTAAGATATCACAACTTGCAGCCCCTCCAGCAGCTTCAAGATATATCAAAACACCCAACACGAAATGTTCTGTATCGAGCAGAACTCCACAGTTGACTAATCTTGATGAGGCCAAAGCAATCTCCAGTGCGTTGCGTTAGCGGGAGTGCCGTGCTACCTTTGCTGGAAATATACGGAAAATGCCTGGGTCGGGAGCGCTTGCCCGGCTGCATCCTGTCTGAAACTTTCTGACTTGAGAGAACTTGAAGGCACAGAACTCGGTGTTTGCGGACTCCTGAGCTTATCGAGGTATTGTTTGCTACTACCAGACGAACTGTCCGGGTAGTGCGGACTCGGGATTCTGCTTAGCGTGTGTATACTCGAACATATATAGTAATAGTGGCCGTGGAGAGTCGATAGAAAATTTTAACGCGTTCGGCACAGCAGATTGCTTTAGAGGCTTATTCATAGTGTATGCGACTCCAAGTTTTGCATAGCGAAGTATCCTCAACATCTTCCGAAGCCGCTCAAACGAGGTCATGGCATACATGCCCGTTATTAAGAGTGCGTCGAAAGGGGTATACCTTCAGGCACTGCATTTGAATAGCAACGATCCTAACCACCAAGCTCTTTACTGGTTGATGAAGGTAACCAACCGCCTCTAAAATCCCAGGAAGACCCACGAAGCTAAGGGATTCCAGGAAGAAGCAATCCGCGCGTACGAAACCGAGATGAAAGAAAACCGTGCCCTCTTAAGACCAGAACACGCACACAAACCACCACCGTTCGCTGCAGCACAGTACACGGAAGCGGCGTTTCACAGAATAGTCCGTCTGATTTGGACGAATGCAAGCCAGGACACGAGAGGATGGTATGCTTTAGGCCAAGCCCAGAATGGAGACAACTGGGTCATTCTGTGGATGCTATACCATGTTTGCCGGTATCGTGATAACCGCAACAAAGCCAGGGCAACTTCGCGTAATTTCCATGACGATGATAACCTAGATGATATCGCAAGCGAAGGTAAGCAATATGTCTATATGGCTTGAGGTTTCCCGTATGGTTGATTTTTGACATGTATAGGCCCAACCACGACACAATACACCACCGCGACTACATATACAGCTTCTGTGTACTATGACGCAGCCAGAAACGGCTATCGCTCAACCAGATAGTCTTGGATGGACCGATGGAGGCGATAGACGAGGCTCGGAGAAGCCTATGGCTTTCTTTGTGGTTGAGGGTGGCCTAATTCTAAGCTACAGAGGCGTTTCAGCGGAGGTTTTCTCAGTCTACTCTTCCAAGTACTCAAAAAGTCCAATCTGATACAATCTATAAAAAACTGAGCGAAACCTCGCTTGACATCTTTTTAATAACGACTCACATCGAAGAATCGGCTTACAAGGGGATGGTGGTCCATATCAAGCATACCGGCGATATGCATAGCATAATCGCTTCATCCAATCTTTACACTCCCCCAAAAGACTTTCAGAAAGCATCGCTTGTTCTCAGCCGAATCGGTATCTCTGTGCATGTATAAAGCTTTCGGCGTACACCACTGAAGGAACAAGTACCTGCGCACTATCTTTGACGAAGGTCACCATTGAGAAACATGTTCCGTGAATGCCACATTTGGCTGTACCGATAACTCCAAAACAATGCACTGTGGGTATCAGTAGACAGACCGACGTACGCTTATGCTACCATGCCTGGATGCTGGACGCCAATTGCTGCTACTAATCATCCTCCTGATCCTCCTTCTTACTCTCCCCACTTCGCTTTCCCTTCTTCTCATCTCGAACTTGCTTCAAGGCTTCCGTAACTTTTTCGTCCTTCTCATCTATAGTCTCATCCCAGTCGACGTCATATTCCTGTGCTATTGCCTTGATCTCTCTTCTCAGAGCATTACCTTCATCTATCAAGGTTTGCCACTTCTGTATGTCAAACCCCTTATTTTGGTATAATTTGGTCTGCCGTCGGCTTATTGTGAGATTGAGGGCCGAGCGGTAGGATACTTCTCGGTTATGATAGAGAAACCATAGGTAACCACAGATCAGAGTTGACAGCCCGACAAGATACTGACGACCTGTCAGGACATTACATTGATTCACATACCATGGAAGCTTACCGTGACAGGCTCCATCGTATCCCATCCAAGGTCAGTCTCGAATGTCAATCGGTAAACTACGTACCAGTATCCGACTAGCAGACCTGCGCCTCCCAATGCCACGCGTTGTGCACCTCGGTGCGCTGCCATGTCGCACTCCTGCTTGACACTAGCCATGTCCATTAATTTTGTCGATGTCTTACGTAGTCTCATTCGTAGGTAGTGTGTTCTGTCGTTGAACGAAGGTACGGCTACTCGAATTTCTTCCGGAGCGCCTTCGATTTCTACAGCAAATTCCTTGCCTCGAGCCGCGTCACGTATGAAGTCTCCGATCTCAGTAGAAGAAGACCAGCGAACGAACCGCCGGTCTTGCTGTTGTGGAGAAGGCGCTTCGTGACCCAGCCCACTGAAGCTCTCAACCCCTCCATCACCCAAATGCGTCGTGTTGATTTCGTTTTCCTTCTTTCGATGCAATATTCCAGTCTTCTCGATTTGTCCGTCAAAATGGGTTTCCTCCAGGTCACTTTGCTCCTTTTGCTCCTTCTCCAACGCTTCAGCTTCCTCATGTGCAGTCTTGGATTTAGGCTTGATCTCATCCTGCTGTGAGTCTTCCGCTCGGAAGTGTATAGCGGGGACCTTCTCCTCTCCCTTTGAATTCTTAATAGTCGGTAGCTCAGACTGTATCAAGCGCTCTAGGTAGGACAAGGGTTGCTGAGAGTGTACAAGCAGCGCTAGAGGTTCGACGTCTTTTCGGTCCGAGTTCCTGTCATTGATTGTGAGAGGTAGTATGAGCTTTAGCAAGCGGGAAGGCGTTGTCAATAGTTTGCCTAGAGTTAGGTTAGTAGATGTTCGGAGTACCGAAAGTTGAAAGTGCTCCGCACCCTTGACCATCGCCCCAGCTGAGCGCTGTCGTGCAACAGGCGGCAGATCCGATCCTTCCCGATGCCATGGCGCTCTGGTCTGCCTTTCTTTCTCATGTGCAAGAGTATCGTTCAGCTCTGACTCGTCATGTTCTAAACCCTTCTGATTCAGGCTTTTAGCCGCTTCCGCATAGTTTTCATTCCTCGAACGAATTACACATTTTCCAAATGCACGCGTTTGTAGGTGTCCATAGCTCCACGACTTCTGTTGTACTGCAGCTCTGCCACTATAGGTAGAGACATCCCCGCAACATGACAGTGACTTTGGTGGGACCGGCGACCCTACAAACGCAATCACACGCGCAGAAAGCCGCTGCATGTTGTCAGGGCTTCGGCGGTAGGGCAGGCTCGTTTTATGGAGAAAGGAGACATTTCCGAAGCTTTGAATTGAGGAAGGTGAATGGATGAACTCATTAACGGGAAATGAAGTCACCCGAATCCGGATTTACACAATTTCTCTGCCAAGATACGCTTAGTCATGATTGGACATGACTTCTTTTCTCACCAGCTGCCAAGAGGCTCAGGGTCGTCATCTACAACATATCTATAATACACCTATAATACATCTACAATATCTATAATATAATAGAACATAGAAACATGAATCTTCAATCCGATTGGTTCACAAAAAGGCAGTAGAGTAACGTGACTTCCCGACCCGCAGTCAGGTGATCGAGCATCAAAATTTTCCTGTTTACCTGTTTGACTCTACACACGTCTTTTCGGTTTTTTTTATCTTTGTTTATTCTTTGCTTATTCTTTGCTTATACGATTATATTGGATGCAGCACTGAATGGAGCAAATATGGAGCACTGGGTGGAACATATATGGAGCACTGGGCGGAACACTGGATGGAACACTGGAGGGAACACTGGAGGGAGCACTCGATGGAACACTGGGTGGAGCACTGAATGAAAGATTTACAGTGTGAGGTAATACTGATATCGAGTATAGGATAGGTCGCTAATCCATTCGTACGTATGTCGGATTTTCACTCAATTTCGGCATGCATCTCAATAAAATCTAAGTTACGTAATCGTTTACTACCTCATGCTGAGGTGGTCTTCCACTTGTGCGTACTACAGTCTACAGTACCTTATACAAACAGGAAGAAGGTCGTTGTCGTTTTCATTGATCGTAGTTGTTGCCTGTTTGGTAATCTTTGCCAATTTGCCTGAACCAGGTAAGGGTATGCAGAACCCCTTTTGCTACAGTCAGACGACAGGGAGTCCCAAGGACCAGATTCTCACAGAAGGCTCAATTGGAAGAACTTTTGATCATTCGAAACAGTCCAGTGTCAGGAGCAAAGGCACATTGCCGTTACTCTATGCATTAATTCTTTCAAAGTACAATACAGCTGCTTGACGTTGATCTCTAAGCCGATGAAGCGAACCGCCGCTATGCTGTGAAAAGGGTGGGAGCATCTATCCACCACATGCCTTGTATACAGCGAATGAATAGAATTATGGAACGCTTGGCATCGAATGGAAATCGTTTCGTAAGTTCTCCTCGTTCCTAGGCTCGTCTAAATCATATCGATCGTAAAGTCGTAGCAGCGAGGGTCGTAATGGCATGACTGGACATGAAAGGCTGGGGTCTCATTATCTAAATTTTTGAAATTGTCCACGGAGCCGGGTGGCATAGCCTTAGTACTGACGGCTATACCTTGGTGCCCTGCCACCACGGCTCATTCGTCTGCTATCTCCATAGGGGTTGGAACCATCAAAGCTCCTCGGGCTGCTCTCACCACTGCGGGTCCCCGTGCTAGAAGAGGCATCTGGGTCCTCAGTGTATATGCTTCGTCGTTCCGTTCCGATGGCCACCGGAAGTCCTTGGAGAACAGCCCCTCTCTTATGACCCGAAGGATACATCCCATCGTTCACAGAAAAATGTTGGCATATTAGGTAGGCCCGCATAGCGGCGTTCTCACGGGCGAGAAGCTCGCTTTGGTAGACTGTATCGGTCTGATACTCGCGGTTATTGACACGTGCCACGCAGGCGTAACCGGTACTAGTGCCGTACGACTGGTACATGGGTTGGGGCCATTGACGACGGCGACACAAATCTAGAGAACGCGCTTGTTAGCGGAAGGCCCTCCTTGGCGGATCTGCCGCTCTCGATGAACGGGCACTTAAACGTGCATTGGCATTATTGGATGTATTGAAAACTTGGGTAGAGCCTCCATCACATCAAAACGGTAAGGATATGTGGAAAGCGGACGGGCAACAGGAGCCCACCAATGACACCAGTATTTGCATAGAAGGCCCTGAACTCGAATACATTTAGGACGGCGCTCTGATCAACCAGTTTGAGATAGGGTGTGACTTTGATGAGTATGGAAGCATTGGGTGTAGAACCGAGGGATGGACTGACTGGACAGGTACTGGATGTAGAACATGTTGGTGTGCTAGATAGGGCCTTGAGAGATGGTTTGCAATTGGAACCCGGGAGCAACAAGCGTCACCCTTGCGATAAGTGTCTTGGTGATTATGAAAGAGGCGTTGGTGCCCAATGCTCCGGCTTGACGGAAACAGTGTGGATGAGGTTGTACCCAGATCTTTGATCTTTGGTAGGGCTGTGTTTAGATATTGACGATATCTGATGAAAGACCCAATAGATATGAAACTCTGTTAGAGTGGGATACTAAACGGAAGATTTGTAATGGTGGTAGGAAACCCAAGCTCTCGGAATCTTGACTCCAGCGGAACTTTATATCAATGCAAATGCTCTCAACCGACAGTCAATTCCAAGGTGGAGAAACTCACGGTAGACGCGGATTGGACATGAAAACTGTTGATGCAGCATAGTCCTTGTCCGCGGCTCAGTTGACTAAGTTGGGGCACGATGCGCTGGCGAGCAGTTTTGCCAGTAAGAAAACCTCAAGTCTCAGTGTAGCACACAGGGGCTTAACCAAAGGTTGCGGGATGTATGTCCAACGTCGATCTAGATATATAAGTGCGATGATTGACTTGCAGGTTCGGCATGTGTTTTCTGTCCGTCTTACCCTAAACATGCGCGTCAGTGGCGGACAAGCTCATCGGTCTGATAAACATGAGCTCCTCATAGGCAGCATCTCGGAGAGTTCGGTATTCAGACCCCGCAATTGTCATAGATGAATAGTAGATTCATTGAGTATGCTGCGCTGTTGATGTTTGGGCCTCTTCTACTAATGCGAGAGAATCTTGAGTAAGCGCACTTGGAGAGAGATTAGGCCCTAACGTACCAGTGACCGACGCAGCGGAGAACAGCTTCGTGGCTAGCGTGGAGTATATCCCAGGAACAGCACAGGTGGTGGTAGCATGGACGAACTTGGAGCCGGGGTCATCCCCAAACATTGACTCTCCGCTCTCAGTCCTGAATAAGCGCACCGAACGCCGCCAAGGGACCAGCCTTGCGAGATGCGAGATGTTCGTGATGTAGGTATGTTAGGTCAGCCCATCGAGGGTCGTTCAAGCCGTAACTTTCGTCCTGTCCTCGTGTTGTATTGGATAAGCAGGCAAGCAAAGTTGGGCGTATTATTTCCAACTTGACCAGCAATGCATGCGTTGATGAGTTGGCAATGCGCTTGACACTCCACGTATGCGCTGAAGTCCAGGAACGGCTATCGAACACGGACATCATTTGTGTGCTCCGTAGCTAACGGCTCTCTAAGACGTGAAATTCGTTTGGGCTCGGCGAGTCCCGTGAGATCGGTCCCAGCTATAGATATACCAGATGTAGCGCCTGTGCCCACATATTGCGTTGGGAACCGGTGGGGTAGTGGACCTGGCATCGACTCTGATACAAAGGTTCTCGAAGGCATGTTCTTCCCTCTCAGAATGATTGCAGCGTGTCGCAAGGTTCTCGATCTCCAGGCCGAGCGTAGGTGAGATTATTGAGATCCTTTCGCAATCCTTGCACGAGGATTCGTTTACGCAGCCAATGCAGCTAGACGCCGATGCTGCATCAGCCCGTTGCGCTGACGGCATAGTGTTGAGAGACTGCAGCACCATTGCGTCTCGGGGTTGTAGATAAGGTAGACTTGCAATGACGATTAACAAAGTGAACGTTAGAGGTGGTGATGATCGAGGCAGATTAAGGATCATCAGACGGAAACATTCTACATCAACTTGCACGGATTTTTAAAACTGTGCGGAGTAAAGGTTCAATAGGACCACATATTCAGAGTCTACAGTAGCGAGCACAGGAGTTGATTACCGAACTAGATACTTCCACCGTCCTGATCTTCAAGTGGTGACAGATAATACTGGGACTAAGGTAGGGTATATAACCAGTTTCGTTCCTATCGAACATCGTATGCCCGTAAAGAAATACTGATAATCATTTAAAATCCTTTCCTTTGCTGGACCCACGATTCAGTCTGTTCAACAGCAGCCCAGGGAATTACGTATATCGGATGTATCGGTTTCACCCTGTCTTCCGGTTCAAAAATCTCTTCCTCTGGGTTGGCTCGCAGAGAGGGGATATGATTCGAATGTGTCCAGTGCCGTGCCGATTCCAGGGGGGATGAATCGCTTGTCTCTCTGCCACTCAAATAATAGATGTAATGTTGCGCAGAACTAAGCCCTGCCAATACGTAGCATGAGTGGTAAGTATCCACATGTCTTCGAGACTGGATTAGTAGCTGACAGTCGAAGGACGTTCTCAGGAACCTACGTGCTCGGCTTGTCCCTCAACCCTCCACGCTTTCCTTGACAACACGAGAGGATATACCGAATTAAGCCTTGTCGACTGTACATCGTACCTGCGAGACCACGTTGAGGTTGCCCTGCTTCTTGTGGTCCGTTTAATGATGCTTCTAATAATGGCCAGCAGCCTCCTACCCAGTGACTATAGCAACCATCGACAAGCTTGTTAGTCCGACCGGCAAAGCCCCCTTCCGGAGCATATTGCCGAGAAGAAAGCCAAGAAATCAGCATCGGAACATCGAGATGTCTAAAACAAATTGGATTAGTGGAGACGTGTCTTGATCCGGAGACAGCATTCACCTCGAGATCATCACATGGGGTGGTCCAAGGATACAGAGGCATGCCAGTGCACAGAAGGCATACGCTCCGTGGGCCTCAGTTTGTGGCGCCCCAGAGATGCCACCCTCAAAAGTCTGGCCTGGACATAGGATTAGCTTGATCGTTGATAAGGTTGAACGTTCTCCCATACACCGTGACAGGTATTCTGGTAGACCATCCGTGAACGAGTCGATGGCGTTCCCTTTTGCAGGAGCTTTCGGAGGCAATTCAAGAGGTAGCCCAAGCAGCGACAATACGGTCATCGAACAGTAAGCGCCGCTACATTATGTGAGTCCCTCAGCCAATGGGCACGGGCTTCATGGCCCATACCGAACGTCTTCTTCCCCCCCTACGCAAACTGTAAAGCCACCGTCTCGTTGCTTGAGTTCACCTAGCCATCTCCACCTATAAGGAGCTAGGTTAAAATAATGGAAGCGGTGTCTGACCTCAAAGCTTACATCGCTCGACGATCAATCAACTCCAAACTTTCAGCACCGCCGACCATAGCGAGACTTAGCACAGCGGCATATGTTGCCGCGATATGTGAGATCTGGCCATGACCGCCTCCGAACCCTCCCTCAAGATTCTGCATTGGTGAGAAAGTTGAAATGACTCTGTGCATAAACAGGATTAGTCGATGTAGCCCATCAGAACCGTGCGAGGAGATTAGGTTTTTTATGAAATTCTTTATGTACCACCTTTGTCGATATTGCTTTACCTCTTCTCCGAGTATAGAAAGACCTGTCAAAGCCCAGTAGAGAAGCCACGGGCGACTTGCATCGAACGCGACGAATCTCGCCGGTAGCTCATCAAAACTATCGTGTAGGTATCTAATATGTCGGTCACGATCGAGTCTCGGTACGCCGAACTCATTGTAATCAAACAGACTCCTGCCACAGTCTTCGAGTCCGGCAAGGAAGGGTAGGCATTCTTGGACTGTGTAGTCTTGTCTCACCGACGTCTCGGTCTTCAAGAAATGTTGGATTGGCGGCGGAGAGGTGAAGAGGTCAGGAACGAGTGGCCTATCTTCTTGAGCTCCATGGGGTACTTTTCTTTCGGAGTAAATGTAGTCGGCGCTGTCGTCGACGGACCCCAATTCTTCAAGCTCGTCGCAGACTTTAGTCGTGTCAACAAGGTTCTCCCTTCCTTCGCCAGCTTGAGACATGTTTACACTCTTCGTGAAGTTCTTCAAGAGCGCTTGAGGTGAAACCGGTGTATGGTTAGCTAATTTGATAACACTGGGCCGGGGCTTGTAGACAGCTCCGCGCCGCTTTGCCTTTGCTTTGACTGGGTTTGGCATCTTTCGGCAACAAAGCCTCTTACTATTGTTCTAGTTTGACAAACATTGTCTTCGCCAGTTTCAATCGACTCATACGTTCATCACCAATTTGAAATTTCTCCCGAAACACGCACGGTTACGAGAAACCTGAGTACCCATTGTGAGGAGGATAAGCCCACGGTTAATGTCATCGCCTCTCCCAACAAACATCTCGAATGCAATTCATCCTACGAAGTACAACTATTATATTTATCTTGGAACTGCTTTCATTTGCTGTACGCGTCTAGCGCGACGAATCTGTGCTTACGAAGTATCTTCGTACGGTACTTTTACTCATACGCAGGCTGAATGCAGTCTCGGCATTCACGAAGTAGTGAAATGCCTTTAGCTGCCTAGATGTCGCACCAGGCCATCCTTTGTACCTTTGTACCTTTGTACTGTTGTACTGTCGTACTGTCGTAGATGGCGAGTCATCATAGTCTGGGGGAAGAAACATGGTGGCGGGCTGGGCTGAAGCAACGTTGCACAAAAACAGTGGGGGGCCCTCATGTACATGCCGAAACCAGACAGGCTCCACGCAAGGGCAGCGGAGAGTCTCACGATGATGCGATGCTGGGTCCTCATCCGACGTGTCTCTTCAGATTCTGTGCTTCGTATGTACTCCGTACTCCCTACTAAGACCCTGAAGCAGATGGAGAAAGCATGCTTGAACCAAGTAAAAAACATGGCAGGGAGAAACATCGTCAGTTCGTCACGTTCCCCCCAATCCCCCCAATTACCTTAATGGTCGCTAATCATTAGAACAAGACCCCTGCCCCGCTTGCGTGAATCCACAGTCCGGAGGTACGTACTCCGTATCACCATCTATGTACCTTAGCACCTTAGGTAGCACAGTAGCCGCCACAGGCGAGAGTCATTGGTTCTCAATAGAAGATCGAATGGGATTACTTGCATGAATTAGACAGTGATTGGCTTGATAGTGCTTGATACTGCCACTCTCATGCACTCGCGCATGCGTGGACCTTGTCACGACTCACAACCGTCAGGAAAAAGCGACTCCGGACTACCACTTTACCCCTCCTGCTGATCCCGCCCGCCAAAAGGTCCGGAAAGCGTGCTACTACTGTGTACTACTGTACTTACTTATCTGACTACCGACCTTTACCCTTACCCTAGAGCTCTTCACCGCTACTTGCTCCATAATCCTCTACCTTACGGAATACCTACTCTAAACTCTTACCTGTTAGGACTCAGGAAATGGGAACAACAACAACAACATCAGCCACTTCCAGTTCGGTTTCTCTCTCTTACCTGACTCGCTCGTTCTGGGGCAAGCACCCGTCTTCCCCCTCCCCCTCCCCCTCCCTCATCCCCCGCCTAGTCCCCTGTTGCCGAGACGCTCAACAGCCTGCCCTGGTGCACAGTACCTAGTATTCTACAGGTGACACCGCCCATTCCCTGGACTTGCTCCCGATTCCCGAATGCCTAATTACTCGCTCACGCTTTCATCATCACATCACATCATCCTCCCTCTCGTACAATAGCCATTGAGTGAGAATACGCATTCTTCGTACCCCCGACCATGGCGGCCGTCGATTTGTCTGCTGACCCTCTGGCTGGGTATGACTTGGATCCTCGAAGTGCGCGATATCCCTCGTACTCGTCGAGGCTTTCCTGGCCGCCAATACCCACCGAGCAAAGTCATACGTCCCGCGCCGCACCCCATCCAAGCGCCAACTCCAATGTCAAGCGGTCAACGACTCCTGCTCACGCCCTCGGAACAGGATATGAACAACGGATAGATCATCAGACCCATGCGTTGATGCCGGAGTGGAGTATCCCTCAGCCATTGGGTTCGCAGTTTGGATATCCGCTGGAGACTACGTTCTCGCAACCGCACTTCACCGACGACTACTCACTGCCGTTCCAGACTTCGCCCACGGAATTCGTGTCAACCAGTTCACACCTTGCCTCGAGGTGTCTGCCGATGGATGGCTCCTACCTTCCACTGGGCAACCAGATGGACGGTTTAACTTTCACCACCTGGCAGGAAATCCAGAACGATGTCATGGGATTTTCCCCACCACACGGATTGCCAGATATGAGTATTCAACACCAGGCGGCGCCCGCAAACTCTCCCAGCAATTCTTATCTGGAAGTCCGCTCTCTTTCTGGCTCAGGAAGCGATAATGGCTGGAATACTGTCGACTACGCTCACCAGCCTCTTGATTCGTCATCGTACCCGGACCTGCAAGCTGGAGCGATCTTCAACCCAGGCCAAACCCTTCATGGCCGAACATTCTCCGACTCGTCGTACTCTGACATCGAACAGCAGTCTCACAAGTCTTGGAGCAGCGGTTTCGTAGAGGTCCCCAATGCGATCGGCTCACCCGGGACCGATAGCATTGGTGATATGGACTTTAATTCTGATAATGGCAACTACCTAGACCAAACGTATCACCAACGTGACGAAAGAGAGTGTCCCAATCGTCCTGTCGTCGTGACCTCAAGCTTGGTAAAGCCGATAAATATCAAGAAGCCTTCATCGCCTCAGAGATCGCCTGTCTCGTCAGGTCGCGGGTCTCCACCCACCAGGCGGCAATCACGGAAAAATACCAATATCAAAGCAACAAAAGCGATGATCAGGAGACCCTCTCAACCGCCGAAGTCGGACGCTGAGAAACGAGTAGGAAGAAGGAAAGGGCCTCTTCGTCCGGAACAGAGGAAACAAGCGTGTGAAATCAGGAAATTGGGGGCCTGCCTTCGCTGCAAATTTCTCAAGAAAGTTGTAAGTACTCGGAAACATTACCATCGATTTCCACCGCTAAAGTAGAGTAGTGCGATCCGGGAGAACCATGTTCTGGGTGTCAACCGTCCCACGCGCGCCTATGGCAAGTTCCTTGTACCCGAATTGACATCAAAGAGATTGGATACTTCATGAAAGATTGGAGGGCGGACTACGAGAGACACGTTAGCCTTGGCTTCTCTATTGGTAATATCAAAGGCTTCGGGGATTCGGAGCGTACGCTATTCATCACACACGGATATGGCCACATGCTTCCAATCCGTGCACGTGAAGTTTTTGTCCGTGATGAAAGATGTTTCGGCCTCGACTGGGTGGAAACGCCACAGAATACGCCGGAAGAACACTCGGTCAACACCGCTAAGCTATCAGCCGGCGAAAATGGAGTCTCGACTGTTCTGCTGTCAGACTACCTAGACCGGCATATTGATGGGGGTTTTGAGAATTTTGTGGATGAGTATTTTGAGGGCACGCCGTTCTTGACGCAAATGCTCAAAACAGCCTACCATTTCTGGCTCAAAGAAAGGACCCCCATCATTCGGAAGTCCCTAAAACTGCTTCTTGCCTACAACCTTACCCAGCATGTCACCATGGTTGAAGGCATACCAGATGAGGAAGGATTCCTTGGCAAAATCACAGATGAGAACTCGAAGTTCAAGGGCAAGACTGTAGCTCCGGTGATGATCAACTTCCAAATCAAATGTGCGATGGCAGACAAGTGGCGAGAATTGCAGAAAGAAATATTGGAAGAACTCTCACACTTGTACTCAAGTGTTTACACGCGCGACAAGCTCAAGCACTGGCCTACAATCTTCATGGTTGCGTCCGTATTACTCGGCGTATGGGAGGAAATGCAGTTTGACTGCCATTACCGAATCCCAGTAAGCTCCATCTCGAGGAAGAGCATAAAGGCACATTGCTAATATATCACGTGTAGGATAAGGAGGTTGTCAACAAGTTCTGCAATGACATGGAGTCTACACCGGTTGGTGTCATCGTTGGCCTTTTCTCAGCAATCTCTCAGAAGCTTCCATCCTTCCTTGAATGGGAAACGAGTAAACACCACCAAGCCCTACAATCGAACCCATCTGTATGTCAGGCAATGACCGAAGTCCGAGGGCACGTAACCCAAAATGGTATGCTATCATGACTATTAGTTTCGCTCAACCACGGGACTAACTCCAGTACAGAAGCATATCTTAAAGGCCGATCAAGGGCGACATTTGACCGAAATGATTTTGACTCACTTTCCAGCAAGTTTGTTTCTAAGCTTGTAATCCGCGCGAATTGAAACTCGGTATGACCTGACGATATTTACGGCTTTCATGCGGAACAACGACATCACTCACCATAAGCAACTCGAGCATAGCTGTTGTCTCTACTGGGACGGTCCTAGTAGACCAACCTCTTTTGATTTTTGGATATTCTTATTACTAAGCGAAGTTGAACCCAACACACAGCGGACGACTATTTCATGACTTCAAGACACTCGCATGCCTCATGAACACGATTCCATGAGCCAAAAAGGATTGACAGTACTCTGTCATTACGGCATTAGTTTACACCTTTCGTTTTTCCTTGAGAAGAACAGTATAGAGTCGACATTTTGGATCTTTGAAGATTTTTGGAAATTCTGGAGCATGTGGATGTACTTGGTATTGTTCGAGTCATTGCTGGGCCAAGGTTTGGATCAGGTAGCTCTGACGATGAAGCTACCTACTGTCATGCATGTTTGGTGCTATATCCAACTCTTCTAGTTGACTTTTGTTTCCTCGAGGCAGAGCGAAAGGAGATGAAGCGGGGTAGCATTTGGTAGTGGTCTCCTACAAATGCATTCATATTATCTTGCCCCGTGACCTTGTCTTGTCCATGGCGAGTGTTGCTTCAATGGTGGTGGTTGTGTTGATACAGATGAAGGCATTCCAAGATTGCTCATGAACACTGTGGCAAAAGCTGATGGTGATTTCTCGTTACTTCCATTTGTGTGATACGGTAGCCTACTTAGCGCCTAGGTGAATACGTATGTAATCCGGCTGTGTCATCCACTCTTCCCAACACCTCAGAGTCTCCCACCTCTTTAAATTCCCCAACCTCATCCCTCCATCTTCTTTATTCCTCCATCCACATACAACCTCACACCAACTCCAGGATATTTACACCAGCAAGTCACTCACTACTCGAACTACATCTCCCGAATATCTATCATCATGCAGATCTTTGTCAAGACTCGTAAGTTGACCCCGCTCCCTGGCAGCGTCTGTCGTATCGCCACCCTCACCAGCTAACCCTTTCTCCTTCAGTAACTGGCAAGACCATCACCCTTGAGGTGGAATCAAGTGATACTATCGACAACGTCAAGGCGAAGATCCAGGACAAGGAAGGAATTCCGCCTGATCAACAGCGCCTTATCTTCGCTGGCAAGCAGCTCGAAGACGGCCGTACTCTCTCTGATTACAATATTCAGAAAGAGTCTACTTTGCATTTAGTCCTTCGTCTCCGTGGGGGCATGCAAATCTGTAAGCTCCTTCCTGATATGATTCTGTACCCGCATTACTGACGCCTTCATAGTCGTAAAGACACTTACTGGCAAGACCATCACTTTGGAGGTGGAGTCTTCTGACACCATCGACAATGTGAAGGCGAAGATTCAGGATAAGGAAGGCATCCCTCCTGATCAGCAGCGTCTTATCTTTGCTGGCAAGCAACTTGAAGACGGGCGTACCCTATCCGACTACAACATCCAGAAGGAGTCAACCCTTCACCTTGTCCTGCGTCTGCGTGGTGGTATGCAGATCTTTGTAAAGACCCTCACGGGAAAGACTATTACTTTGGAAGTTGAATCTTCGGACACGATCGATAATGTTAAGGCCAAGATACAAGACAAGGAGGGTATTCCACCAGACCAGCAACGACTCATCTTCGCTGGTAAGCAACTGGAGGACGGCCGAACCCTGTCGGACTACAACATTCAGAAGGAATCTACTCTACATCTTGTTCTCCGGCTACGAGGAGGTATGCAAATCTTCGTCAAGACCTTAACAGGTAAGACGATTACGCTCGAGGTCGAGAGCTCTGACACAATCGACAATGTCAAAGCGAAGATTCAAGACAAGGAGGGTATCCCACCGGACCAACAACGATTGATTTTCGCTGGCAAGCAGCTGGAGGATGGCCGGACTCTTTCTGACTACAATATCCAGAAGGAGAGCACGCTACATCTGGTGCTTAGACTTCGAGGTGGTCAGTAAATGGAGCGTATTTTTCTGTATCCTGCGCCTTAGCGGGTGGTTGGCTGGCTTTATATGAAGGCGTTCCATGGTTTTCGTGTGGCGAGACAATATTTAGTTCATGCCAGTAACAGACACATATTGAGCTACAATTCTCTCCTTGCTTGGTGACACTGGTGGTATCGTTCCTGTAATCTATAAATCGCTCTGAATACCATATGTACTTGCAGTAACACCTTTGATAATGATACCACGATGAGTGCAGTAGTGATGTGAATGTTCTAGACTCGGTTTCTTACTTGACCCCCGTATATTTGCCACAGTAATATCCTTCAAGTTCTCCATCTTATACCAGATTGCACCTTTACTAAGGCGATGATACTGCACCGATCGACAACTGATGCCGTCATTTTTCTTTCACATTGCCATTGATCTCTACGAAGCGCCTTTCCCAAACACTTGCGGCTTGTTGCGAGGTGCGGACTTGTTCCAGATCCCTTCAAAGAGCACAAGAAAACAGCCAACAGAGTCGGAGAAGAAGGGACCTCAACACTTAATTGTCGCTCGATATCTAGAGCAGGGTGGTCGCAGAGAATATCGTCCGGAAAGGCCGGGGCTGCGTCCAAAAGGAACAAGTGACTTTGTTCCTCGCATAAGTAACGGGAAGGAAGAGACGGCAACGGCCAAGGCATCAACATTAAGGATCGATGACTGGCGGTACGACGAAATCGCCGTGCAGAGTATCGATATGGCACAGATAGGAGGGGCACAGAAGAACGAGAGCAAGGAAGAGCATCACGGCCACATTAACAACGGACTTGGCGCCGGTCCAGGTGGCCTTGCAACAAAGGGCAGATACGAGCCATTGGATCTCGAGCAGGATGATATGGGTTGGGGTATCGTACGGCTTTACAGAGATGCTAAAGAAACGCCGGGGTTGTACGATAACGTTTCGGTCAGCAAAAGCTCCAAGGGTGGCCGAAGTTCGGTGAGAAAAGGAGATGGCGAAGAAGCAATATATCGAGATGAGGACTGCACTACGCTATGCATACTAGCCGTACCCTCGTATCTTACGCCCTCGGACTTCCTGGGTTTTGTTGGGGAAAAGACGAGAGATGAGGTCAGTCATTTCCGAATGATCAGGACAGAAAGAGGGAACAGATACATGGTGCTCATGAAGTTTCGAAGTGGAAAGAAAGCCAGGGAGTGGCGGACGGAGTGGAATGGCAAGGCTTTCGACGGTATGGAGGTATGTTCACATGTTGATCCTGGAAAGTTGTAAGAGGCTGACTGAGGACTATCTAGCCAGAGAATTGCCATGTGGTCTTCCTCAAGTCCATCGAATTTCGAATCAATGAGATAGCCGGTCAAGACTCTTCTTTCCCAGACATGACAAACGACCCCTTCACCCCATCCAAGAAGCCGGAGAATCCCAGCTCCATGAGCACCACCACACAAGTATCTCTACCATCCGCATCCCGCAGTACAAAACCTAAAGCACCCCCAACACCTTCCCTGATCGAGCTACCAACCTGCCCCGTATGCTTGGAACGCATGGACGAATCCACCGGTCTCCTTACCATCCTCTGCCAACATGTCTTCCACTGCTCATGTCTCAAAAAATGGCGCGGCAGCGGCTGCCCCGTCTGCCGATACACCCAAGACGATCCGGGGAAAAGCATACACAGTACTTCCTTGGAAGATGCAGCGTTAAATGAGTGCACCATCTGTCGCTCAGACCAAAACCTGTGGATCTGCCTAATTTGCGGCAATGTCGGCTGCGGCCGCTATGATGCTGCTCACGCCTTTGCACATTATGAAGAATCATCCCACTGTTTCGCTATGGACCTCACAACCCAGCGCATCTGGGACTACGCATCCGACGGCTACGTCCACCGTATTGTCCAATCCAAATCTGACGGCAAACTCGTGCAGTTGCCCCCCAATACCGCACCCAACCACTCTGCGCTTGGCTCTCGAGACGACGACTTTGACGACTACGTCCCCCGCGAAAAACTCGACAACATCGGCCAGGAATACACGCACCTCCTGACTTCCCAGCTGGATAGCCAGCGCATGTATTTCGAGGAAATCCTTGAGAGGGCCGCAGATAAAGCGTCACAGGCGAGCCAGGCTGCGGAGAAAGCCACCGCGCTGGCAGAAAGCACCAGTCACGATTTAATCAGGTTACGAACGGAGCACGAAACCTTAGCCAATGACACCCTCCCGCAACTGGAACGCGACCGCGACCGCGCGACCCGCCGCGCCGATAAATTTGAAGGCATGGCCCGCAAACTGGAAAAGGAGTGGCGCGAGGAGAAGACCATGAACGCGAGTCTCATGGAGCGCATCACGCATCTGGGCAGCCAGGTTGAGAGTTTGAAGACCGAGATGACGGAGCTGGAGGAGCAGAATCGCGATTTGGGATTTTTTATTAGTGGCGGGCAGAAGTTGCAGGAGGTGGGTGGGGAGAAAGTGAGGGAGGGGGTGGTGAGTGTGGGGGATGCACCAGTGGCGGGAGGGGGGAGGGGGAAGAGGAAGGGGAGGAAGTAGACAGGGCGCGGTGGGGAGTGGGTAGGCTTGAGGAGGAGTTGGTCCTTTTCGGGTTTCTGGTTTCTGGTTCTTTGGGGGCGTTTGATGCAGGCAGGCGAGTGCTGTGAATACTACGATACCCAACTGCTTGTCCTTGAAACTCTTATTCTGTTTCTTCTGACCTCTTGGAATTAGACTCGATCCATCACTATCGCAATATACACAACACATCACAAAATCACTCGCTCATCCTATTCCGCTTTTATTCTTCACCCATCTCTCACGCACCCCTCCCTCCCCTACCCCCCTCGGTAGCAGACAGACAGACAGACAGACGGAGTAGGCATTATATATCTCTCGCCCACCTACCCACCCCCTTTTAAACAGCCTACAAGAATTTCTTTTTATCTCTTTATTTATTTATTTACTCATTCATCGTCCCTCAACCCCCCCCCCCGTCACCTCAACCCCCAAACCCCCCCCTCAAACCTCAAACCTCAAACCTCAAACCTCAACCCTCAACCCTCAACCCTCAACCCTAACCTCAAACCCCAATCCCCAATCCCCAACCGCCAAACCCTCAACCCTCAAACCCCAACCCCAAACCCCCCTCCCCTCCCTCTCTTACCTCGATCTCATCGCCAACACACACACACACACACACAAAACAGAAAATAGAGCACTACTATAGCAGGCAGAGAACAGAATATCCTCTCAGAGCGCTGGAATCGAGAAGAAAATATATATATATCAAGGCGGTGATGGCGGGTTGATGATGGATGGATGGATGTGTGTGTGGCGGTGGAACTGGGGTGGGGGGAGAGGGGGGGAGGGATATGACGGGGGAGAGGGAGAGGGAGAGGGGGAGGGGGGAGGGGGGAGAAGGTGTGCGTGCTTGCTGGGTTTTTTTGAAGGTTGGGGGGGGGGTCGTTAGTGTAGGGTGGGGTTTTGGGGATTTGAGGGAGGAGGATGTTCTTGATGCGCGGCGTGGGTGGTTTTCTTTGGGAGATGGTACGGCGTCTTTACACGTGTCGGTTTTTGTTGGTTTTTTTTTAAAAGCTGTGCTTCTGCTATGTATGTACCGCATAGGTCTGCATTTTTTAAACGTAGAGTTTGATTTTTCTATCCCCCCAACTCCCTCATCTCTCCAGCCCACCCCCGCCCCCACCCCCGCCCCCCCGGCCTAGCTTTCTCCTCTAGCCCTAAGATACACTACCATCTGTCATCTGGGCGTGCCGTGGTACGATGACGGTGTGTATGGTGAAGTGGGAAAGGGAGATGGGGGTTGGTGGAGAAGGGATGAGGGTGTAGGGAGCCAATGCCCATCAACCATGTAAGAAACATGTGCTGGGGTTGCTGTAGCATAGGCATGGAACCTGATAGGGGGTTTCCAAGCGTCTTTTGAGGGGAACTGACCACTGGCACAAGCTTTGTGCCAGCATCATCGTGTCAGAAGTCGGTCGATAAACTTGAATAGGTAGTCTGCTAGGAGACGTAGAGCGTCCGCTACTTGGACGTTCTCGTATCCATACCAAAGTTGTAAATCAGTTGAATCAAATATATCTTGGCTGAGTCGTAAGTTGAGGGCTGACGAGTGCTGAATTTCAGCACCAACCATTTACAGGTGGCAATCTTTTCGCTTGTCTTGTGGTCGAGGCAGTGCTTTCTTGCCACTGTAGACGGTCGACGCGGTTGCGGTATGCCAAATCTGGCACATGATATTGCTAAGATGACGTAGCTGGGCCGTTGTAATTGCGTTGGCCATCGAATTCAACAACAAGAATTGATGAATCTTTTACTTACGGAGTCGCCGCACTCTCGGATTCGGAGGATTAATACGCTAGCCTTTCTCAGTTACTTCAAGCTATTTGAAGCCTAGCGTGGCTCATCATCCGAGATTTGGTCGGCTCCAGTGCGGCGGACTTCCGTCGAAAAACAAGTACGGTGTCTTGCCATAGATGTGATCATGTGTTGAAAGGTCTTGGATCAAAGCAATGCTTCCGCGTCATACGGTCAGAGCTGCTGCGGCCTGCCAGGGTTTTCACATTGGCCACTTCGGGGAGCAGGTAGCCTGATGTAAGGGATTCCCATGATGCTATTACAGCCTATAGCTGGCGAGTAAAGCATCCTTGAAATGTGACCAAAGCTTTCGTTTGCCTTGAAATTCGTATCCGATGATACTTCCTGCAAT